>ERZ825137.10-NODE-10-length-311084-cov-25.624106_pt1 | contig 311084 bp, 267 predicted proteins | sample MGYA00519873_ERZ825137 | MGnify/ENA primary metagenome ERZ825137 (study PRJEB31778, sample SAMEA3449190) | human gut metagenome | biome: human gut; feature: human-associated habitat; material: faeces | place: United Kingdom | collected 2010/2012 ...
CTGGAAGTGATGTTCCTATTGAAACTATTGTAAGTCCGATAAGTGTCTGGCTCATTCCAAGGTCACTCGCTATCCTTGAGGCAGCGTCTACGGTAATATCTCCGCCTACTGCAATCGCAGCCGCACCGCCAATAATAAACAGAATACTAAGCGGAACTGAAATCAACTTAATATCTTCATCAGAACCGCCCTCAATCTCGATTTTTTTGCCTTCTTTGCTTGCCTTTAGTGCAATCTTAATCATGTAAAAAATGTATCCTGCAAATGCACCGATAAATATTACACCATCAAAATGTCCAAGCATCATTCCTGACTTATCACCAACCCCAAGGATTCCTAAAATCAATAAAAGTCCTGCACAGATAAGTGAAAATGGGATATCTCTTTTTATTGTTTCTTTTGCAACATTTACTGTTGCAATCATTGCACACACGCCAATAACAACCATCAGGTTAAATATATTAGAACCGACTACATTACTTACTGCAAGCTCATTGTTGCCTGTAATTGATGCAGATACACTGACCGCCGTTTCTGGAAGCGATGTTCCCATTGCAACAATTGTAAGTCCAATAATAATAGATGGAACATGTAGTCTCTTTGCTACACTTGAGCTTCCTTCTACGAAAAAGTCTGCACCTTTAATAAGCAGAACAAAACCGATTATAAGACATACAAATACAAGAGCAAATGGTGCATTGTTAATGAATTTTTCCATGTTTTCCTCCTTTTTTCTCTCCATAATAAGTGTCGTCAGCTTAAAAACTCTGCCACTACTATATCCAACAGATAAAAAAAGACTCATGTATATCAACTACCTGCCGTGTACAACACTAACTGTTAATTGATATACATGAGTCTCATTATTTAAGATTTGCCAGATTATACTCTTTAATTATAATCAGAATGTTGACAAATCACACTTTCGCGCTAACTACTCCCTCATGGAATATTTAATTACTTGATAAATAATATCAAATGCGTGCATGTGTGTCAATAACTAATTCTTATGAAATCTCTTTTCTTCCTCATAAGCAGGCTCACATGTAAGATTCATGCCCAGTCTCTTAAATGTATCCTTATCTACCGCTGAAAGAATAACTGTTGAATGAACATCACAGCCATAAAGCTTAGGAATCTGCTTTAAAGCCTTGTCAGCTAACGGATTGGCTACAACTGAAGATGAAAGTGCAATAAGAATTTCATCTGTATGAAGTCTTGGATTCCTGCTGCCAAGATAGTTAGTCTTTAAGGTCTGGATTGGACTGATTGACTCAGGTGATAGCAGGTCAACTGAATCATCTATTCCTGCAAGCTGCTTTAATGCATTAAGCAATGCTGATGACGCAGCACCTAACAGATCACCTGTTTTTCCAGTAACAATAGTTCCGTCTTCTAACTCAATTGCAACCGCCGGTTTATCACCGCTTTTTGCTGACTTTTCAAGTGCAGCATTAACAACAGGTCTTGAAGATGGTGTGATTCCTGCCTGATTCATTAAAAGCTCAATCTTATAGATTTCCTGACTGTTTACACCAGTTCTCTTCTGGTCGCATAAACATTTGTAATATCTTCTGATAATCTCCATATTAGAAGCATAACGGCATGCTTCATCATCAACAATACAGTTACCAGCCATATTAACACCCATATCTGTTGGTGACTTATATGGACTCTCACCGGCAATGAGCTCGAACATAGCATTAAGCACAGGGAATATCTCGATATCTCTGTTATAATTAACCGTTGTTTTACCATATGCTTCCAAATGGAAAGGATCAATCATATTAACATCATTAAGGTCTGCTGTCGCTGCCTCATAAGCAAGATTAACAGGGTGCTTAAGTGGAATATTCCAGATTGGGAATGTCTCAAACTTCGCATATCCAGCCTTAACACCATGCTTATATTCATGGTAAAGCTGTGAAAGACATGTAGCCATCTTTCCGCTTCCAGGACCAGGAGCAGTAACAACTACAAGTGGTCTGGTAGTCTTAATAAATTCATTCTTTCCGTAACCATCATCACTTACAATCTTGGCAACATCATTAGGATATCCGGCAATCTTGTAATGCTTGAAATTCTTAATTCCATGTGCATCTAACACCTTGATAAAATTATCAACCTCTGGCTGCTGGAAATACTTAGTGATGCAGACACTGCCTACAAAAAGTCCATATTCCGTAAATTCATCTATAAGTCTTAATACTTCCTGATCATATGTAATTCCGTAATCGCCACGAATCTTATTACTTGCAATATCTTCTGCACTTATTGCAATAACAATCTCAGCCTGCTCCTTTAACTGTAAAAGCATCTGAAGCTTTGAGTCCGGCTTAAATCCTGGAAGAACCCTTGAAGCATGATAATCATCGAACAGCTTTCCGCCAAACTCAAGATATAACTTATTGTCAAACTTGGCAATTCTCTCCTTAATATGCTCAGACTGCATTTTTAAATATTTGTCATTATCAAATCCTATCTTCATAATCTTATTCCTTTAAGTAAAATTCTTTAATAAAATTAACACAAATCACAAAATTTATCCAGTTCTTTAGTGACAATATTTTTCGTTTTGAACTTCGGATTATTGTATAATCTGCCTCGTGCCATGACTAAATCCACGTTACGAAGTGCCCTGAGATCATCTAACGGATTATTCTTAGTTACAATCAGGTCAGCACATTTACCGGCTTCAACAGAACCTGTATCATCACCAATCCCTGCCATTACTGCACTGTTAAGCGTAGCTGTGTATAATGCAAATGCATTGCTTACACCTACATATTTGTGGAAATAATAAAGCTCTCTCCAGAAATCATACTGTGTAATCCATGGACAGCCAACATCATTACCAAGTACGACCGGAATGTCGTTGGCAATTGCTGCCTTGGCACATTCCTTTATTCCCTCAAACACGATATTGCCATTGTACTGCTCAACCTCTGACGCATTAGATACGCTTCTGTCAAAAAGAGCATATGGCAGTGCAGGTGATAATGTTGTGCATAAAAATGCATTATTCTCCTTAAACAAATGTATTATCTCATCATCAGGCTTTGCTCCATGCTCTATTGAATCAACACCATTTTCAAGTGCAACCCTTACACCCTCTGGCGACTCTACATGTGCAGCAACCTTGTATCCAAGTGCATGTGCCTTATCACATACAGCCTTAACCATCTCAGGTTTCATCTTAAGCTCACCAGGAACACCCTTAGCCTTTGCGTCGAGTACGCCACCTGTAATCATAAGCTTAATAAGGTCAACATTCTGGCTTTTTGCAATATCAACCTGAACAAGTGCTTCATCTATATTGTTAGCAGCTACCGCAACCGAACCAGCCATATGTCCACCCGGCACAGAAATTCCTTCATTAGCTGCAAGTATTCTTGGTCCGTCAGCCTTGCCATTTCTGATATCATCCCTTACTCTTGTATCAAAATCCGCCAGGCCACCGACAGTTCTTATAGTAGTAACACCACTCATAAGCTCTGTCTTTGCAAAATCGTTTACGACCTTATATGTCACAGCCCTTGAAAGTGCTGTTCCCATAAGCAGCTTAACAGTCTTTTCATTATCTCTCTGCTTTTTCTGTGGCTTTCCATTGCCTGCAAGATGAACATGCATATTAATAAGCCCCGGCATAAGGTATTTACCCTCAAGATTAATCTCCTTAAAGCCGTCTGGTACAGTGTTACCCTTCACAATACCAGTAATCTTGTTATCTTCAACAAGCACAGAATGACCATCCAAAACTTTCATATCCTTAGTTCCATCAAGGATATGTCCATTAGTAAAAATGTATTTCATAACCATCCGCTCCTTGCTTTTAGCATAATCTTAGATTATTTTACCACATTTTCACCAGTAATGTCACATGAAATAAATGCTTTCTAGAATAGCATCACAACAGCATGCACAACAAATGCCATCACCCACGCAATCAGGCACTGCCATACAACCATTATAACAGCCCATTTCCCGCCAAGCTCACGCTTTACTGAAGCAATTGCTGCGATACAAGGTGTGTACAGAAGACTGAATACAAGCATTGCGGCTGCACCGGCTGTTGAAAGTGCTGCCTGTATGCCTGTTCCGAAAAGTATCTGCATTGTTGATACGACACTTTCCTTTGCCATGACACCACACAGCAAAGATGTACATATTCTCCAGTCACCAAGTCCTAAAGGTGCAAATACAGGGGCTATTATTCCCGCAATAAGTGCAAGTATGCTGTCCTTTGAATCTGTAACAAGATTAAGGTGCAGATTGAAGCTTTGTAAAAACCAGACAATTACAGTTGCAACAAATATAACTGTAAATGCTCTCTGCAGGAAATCCCTTGCCTTTTCCCATAATAACTGCAAAACATTTTTCATGCCTGGAAGTCTGTAATTAGGAAGCTCCATAACGAAAGGAACAGCTTCGCCTTTAAACAATGTTCCTTTGTAAAGCAATGCCACAAGAATTCCCATAATAATTCCAAAGAAATATAAGCCTCCCATTATAAGTGCACCATTTCCCGGAAAAAATGCACTGACAAAGAATGAATATATTGGCAGCTTGGCTGAACAGCTCATAAATGGTGTAAGAAGAATTGTCATCTTCCTGTCTCTCTCACTAGGAAGCGTTCTTGTTGCCATAACCGCAGGAACAGTACATCCAAATCCAATCAACATAGGAACAATACTTCTTCCTGACAGACCAATCTTTCTTAACAGTTTATCCATAAAAAATGCTACTCTTGCAATATAACCACTGTCCTCCATAAGTGATAAGAAGAAAAACAGTGTAACAATAATCGGCAAGAATGAAAGCACTGAGCCGACACCTGCAAATATTCCATCTATTACAAGACTGTGAATAACCTTATTCACGCCTGCCGCTGCAAGTGCATTGTCAACAACGCCAGTAAGTGCATCAATACCCATCTGCAGAACATTCTGTAAAAATGCACCAATCACATTGAATGTAAGAAAGAATATTGCAAGCATAATTGCTACAAAGCAAGGTATTGCCGTATATTTTCCAGTAAGAATCTTATCAATCTTCTGGCTTCGTATTCTTTCTTTACTTGCCTTAGGCTTAACAACATTAGCTTCACATATCTTCTCTATAAATGTAAATCTCATGTCCGCGATTGCCGCGCTTCTGTCAAGACCTCTCTCATTCTCCAACTGAAGTACAATATGCTCAAGCATTTCTTTTTCATTCTCATCAAGCTGCAACAGTTTTAATATAAGAGGGTCACCCTCAATAATCTTACTTGCTGCAAATCTTACTGGAATATCAGCTCTCTTTGCATGATCCTCTATAAGATGAATTACTGCATGTATACATCTGTGTACTGCTCCTCCGAAATCATTCTCATCACAGTAATCAGTTCTTTCCGGCTTTTCCTGATATTCTGCAATATGAAGTGCATGCCTTATAAGCTCATCAACGCCTTCATTCTTGGCAGCAGATATAGGAATAACCGGGATTCCAAGCATATTTTCCATGCCATTAATATCAATAGAACCTGAATTGCCTACTACCTCGTCCATCATATTAAGTGCAAGAACCATAGGCACATCCATCTCTAAAAGCTGCATTGTAAGATACATATTTCTCTCAATATTAGTTGCATCAACAATATTAATAATCGCCTTTGGCTTCTCATTAAGCACAAAATTTCTCGAAACAATCTCCTCACTGCTGTACGGAGACATAGAATATATTCCCGGTAAATCCGTAACTGATGTATTCTCATGTCCCTTAATCATACCGCTCTTGCAGTCAACCGTAACTCCCGGAAAATTTCCGACATGCTGGTTAGAACCGGTAAGCTGATTAAACAGAGTTGTCTTTCCGCAATTCTGGTTACCAACCAGTGCAAATGTAAGCTTTGTTCCTTCAGGAAGCTTTTCTCCATCTCCCTTAGCATGGTATTTACCAGTCTCACCAAGTCCCGGATGGTCAGACTTATATATTCGGTCTGGTCTTTCGTGTTTTCTTGTACGCTCATCTATAGGATCAATAGTAATCTCTCCTGCATCGGCAACTCGAAGTGTAAGTTCATAGCCATGTATCTGTAATTCCATTGGATCACCCATAGGTGCCAGTTTTACAAGTGTAACCTCCGCCCCGGGAATTACGCCCATATCAAGAAAATGCTGTCTTAATGCGCCTTCACCACCAACTGAGGTAATTCTTGCACATTGTCCAATCTTAAGTTCATTTAACTTCATGTGTGTTTTCCTTTTCTAAATAATCTGCCCAAATCATTATTGATAATTCTTCTCAATAACCATTGTAGCACACATGACAAGTGCAGGACACCCCTTAATTGGCATCCTGCACATTTTTCTTAATATTCTACTTCTCTTCTGCATGGAATAAATCACTTAGTAGTCGCAATCATATCCGCAATCGCCCATCTGCCCTCATATTTCACGAAATAGAATGTCGAATCAATAACATCTTTTCTTGCGCCGCCTGAGGTAAGTGTCATATTCTTTGTAAATGCAATATGACATGAATAACAGTCATCATTATATTCAATATAATTATCAACTGTCACTCCTGTATACGGATTTCCCGACATTGTGTGGTCACTGATAAATGTAATATCCGCACTTGAAGCATAATCTTTCGCAAGATTCCAGTAATAAGAATCCTCAATAAGATACTGCTGCACTGTTGCAAGTCCATGACCTGAACCGCTTAAATCATTAGTAAGGAAATTATCCCATATTTTTGCCATATTAAGAGCTTCTTCTTTTCTTTCTGATGGCATATCGGCAGAATTGCCACTTGCAGCTACAGATACATTTCCCTTAGCATCTACATTTGCAGTAACTTCACTGCCTGATGCATTATATATCTTAATCTCCGGCTTATTGACAAATCCTGTCAGCTTATATTCTACTGATTTTGGCATTGTAACATATTTAGAGACATTCACAAAATCAGGATTTTCTATAACCTTACCAGTCTTGTAATCATCTGACACAGTTATTCCATTAACTGTAAATGTATACCATTCCGGAATTGATACAGTATAATCGTTAGTCTTTGCTGAAAATACAGGCTCAATTGATTTAACCTTCCAGTCAAACACTGTGAGTATCCCAAGAACAACATGCTGATCTTTAGCTTCCAGAGTCATTCTGGCAACCTTCTTGTCATCAGCATATATGTCATACATAGGCTCTTCTGTATTATAACTGCCCTCTGATTTCTTATATGTATAGTCTGTTGTACCATCTAATTCGGACATGTACATATTGACAAATGTATCTTTTCCCTCAAATTCACTGCTGGCTGGAAGCTCAATATTATCAGCCAATGTCTTATCAGCAGCCATCTTTGTAAAGTCATTAAGGAAATCATTCATTACCTTGTCCGACTGTGAATTCTCATATTTCTTAAGGCATGAACCTGTATATGCAATCATACAGATTGCAAGAATAAGAAGAATCACTGCATATACGGCAAGCCCTGTCCAGTAATTTAATGGTATATTAATTTTGCCTATATTTATAGACTTCTTAGTATTATTTTTCATATCTACACAGTTCTCCTTCCAATTACTTAGGCATTACAACAAATGCTGTTGGCAGCTTCCATGATGAATTCTGATAATAAAATGTTACGCTTGTCATCTCATAGCCACCGTTATATACCATTGTTGAAGAACTTCCGCCATCAAGATTGGCTGCATTGACTGCTCCGTATTCCTGCATGACTGATATCAGGTCTGACGCAGTTGCACCAAGATGTCCTGAAGCACCTCTTCCATCTGTAACTAAAAGAAGTATTGCTCCGTCAGCTCTCTGTCCGATTGCTGTTCTAGGGTTAGCCCCGCTTCCCTGACCTTTTAATACTCTTGCTTCATTGTTAATAATAAGCGGAACAAAATGATTATTAGAATCAGAGCTTTCCTCCTGGAAAGCAACAGCATCTCTGATCCCGGCTTCATTTACATAGCTTTCAAAATCTACTGCCGACATACCATCTATATCTTTAACAACTAAAAGGTTATCCTTATTAAGTCCAATTAAGTAAAGACCTGAAAGTGCTGAAGGACTGTTATATGTAATGTTACCGTCCTGCACTACAATTCCAAGTGGTGAGCCGCCTCTGTTTCCTGATGAAACATACAGACCTCCGTTAACTCCTGCAACAGCTCCTGCTCCGTTTACAATCTCATGAAGCTCCTTACCGTAATCTCCCCATGGGTATGTAGTTCCGACCTTAACCTGTGACGGATCTTTTATAATCAGCATTTTTCCAAAGAATGACCTTCCTGAAATCTCAACCATTCTTATTCCATTCCCATCAAACTGCTCTACTTCTCCGTTATTGTCAACCGTCTGTGTATCTGTGTCTGACGATATATTAATAAGAGATGTATCAATATCTGAATCCATCGACTCCATCTTATTAGCATTAATTACCTCATTAATCTGTGCATCTGTACAGAACCACGAAGCAAGAAACTTCATCTGACCTGATTCAAGAACTGTTGATATAAAAAGATTTCTGGCTGCAGGTGCTGAATCGCTGCATATTCTCTTAATCATAATGAATAAAGTTCCCACCAGCATTACTATAGTAACAAGTACCACGAGTAATACTCTGCCTATAATTCTGGCAATTTTCTTTCCCATAATTTTCTCCCTATTCTGTGTTATATATTATTCCAGTCTCATTGCCTTAGATATCACTGAACCTGAAATACTGAAAATATTAATTATTATATCACTAATATGGCGGTGTTTGCCATATATAATTTGAAATACTCATCGCTGTCACTTTTTCTTATCTATTCTCATCGCTGTCCGCACGGACAGCTCATATGCCAGAACTGCGTTCTGGCATTGTCGCGACGCTCCTCGAATATACAAGAAGAAGTCCCAGCCCATGCAAACATGGCTGTCACTTCTTCTTGTACATTCTCATCGCTGTCCGCGCAAAAAAAGAGCGACGGCAAATTAACTCTGCCATCGCTCTTTTTAAAAAAATATGAGGGAGAAAAAATGTTTTCTTTACTCCATCATAATACAACATACTTTGTGATATGTTAATATATATTGTATAAAGCATTTATAAAAAAAATATAAACTGGCATTCATCTTATTCCGGTCGTCCAAGATAAAATCCCTGCACTAAATCAATACCATTATCCCTTAAGAATTCATACTCTTCTCTTGATTCAATACCCTCAGCAAGCACTTTGATGCCTCTTTTATGGAAGCTGTCTCTATAATAATAGTAATACTCCTGCTTATCAACATCATTCTCAATATCTGTTATCAGACTTCTGTCCAGCTTTACAATATGCGGTGCAAATATATCCACTGCCATCATATTATTATTGCCTGTTCCAAAATCATCAAGTGCAATATTGAATCTGCTTCTGTTAATTGAATTCTTCTTAGACTGCCATTTGTCAATGTCCAGTGCTGTGTATTCCAGAATCTCTATTATCCCCTTATCTCCCAGAACATCGGCATAGAATTCATCAAAAACAGCCTGCTCCTCTGCAGTAAATGATTCCGCAGGAAATGAATTAATTGCTATATATGAATGGTATCCTCGCTTTGCATAACACTGTACTGCTCCAAATATAGTTGCGACCTCAAGTGTATGCAAATCATTCTTTATCCTGAACTCTTCAATTAAATCCATAACCCCAATATTCTTAGGTCTCATTAAAGCCTCATATGCATATATATCCATGCCATTCGGATAAAATATAGGTTGAAATGCATAACTTATTTCCAGCTTTGCAAGCTTGTCTTTAATCTCTTCATCGAGCGGAAAAATGCTGTAGTCTACCATACTTTTGTCAATACCCTCTCACATTATTTACAAATCATATAAACAGATTTTACCGCTTTATTACATTCTTTGCAACTGTTATATTCATTCACAATCAATCATAAATAATCATCATAAAGGTGTAAGTTCTGACATTTTACTGCAAGCACTTCTGAAGTTTTCTATCTTCATATCAGAATAACTGATAACAAAGCTGTGGCTGTATTCATCTGTATTATTATGATAATACTCCGATAACGCATTTATATGGATGCCTTCTGCCTCAAGTTTTCTTTTTACCTCATTATCAGAAAGTAATGTATTAAGTTCAAGAATAAAATGCAGCCCTGAATCAGCCTCTCTTACTCTTCCAACACATTTGAACGGATCCTCTTTAAGTACCGAAAGAACAGCCTCTCTCTGTTTCGTATAATACAGCCGCATTCTGTTTAAATGTTTCTCAAAATATCCTTCTTCTATAAATGCAGCAAGTGCATACTGCTCGAAATTAGATACAGTACATGCATAAAAATCAAGTTTTTCCTGATATGTTGCTGCAAGATGTGGTGGAAGAACCATATAACTGATTCGGATTGTTGGGGTCAGTGTTCTTGAAAATGTATTCATGTATATAACCTTTTCACTTATATCTATGCTTTTCATGGTTGGAATTGTCTTTCCTGTCATACGAAATTCTGAATCATAATCATCTTCTATTATATATCTGTCCGGCTTTTCATTAGCCCATGCAAGCAATTCAAAACGCCGGCTTACCGGCATTGTTATACCTGTCGGATAATGATGTGTAGGACTTATATGAACAATATCTGCCATACATTCTCTTACCGCTTCCGGTTTCATTCCTTCATCATCCATACCGGCATAACAGAATTTCACATTATTACTTGCATATATCCTTGCTATCTTAGAATATCCCGGATCTTCAACACAATACACTTTATCTCTTCCCAAAAGCTGTATAAGAAGACTATACATATATTCAGTTCCGGCGCCAATGATTATCTGTCCTGGTGTTACCTGCATATCACGAAATGAAGCCAGATGCATAGCAATTGCTTTTCTTAACTCCCATGTTCCTTCTCCCGGAGATATCTTCATAAGATCATCCTGCCTGTCTGTTATAACACGTCTCATAAGCTTAGCCCATGTTGCAAATGGAAAGCTTCCAGGATCTGTCCTGTTTGATGATAAATCCGATTTATATCCAGTCTTCTTTGCGGTTATTTCTGGAACTTCATATTTTACTGGCTTTATCCTTGCAACACCTGAAATATCTGATACATAATAGCCCTTCTTAGGAACAGAATATATATATCCTTCACTCATAAGCTGTCCATATGAATTCTCTACTGTTATGGTGCTTATTCCAAGATTGACAGCAAGCGTTCTCTTTGAAGGAAGATGCTCACCCTTAACAAGTCTGCCTTCTATTATATCTTTTTTGATACATTTGTATAAATATTCATATATTGATTCTTTTCCAATGTTTTCAAACGAGTATGTTAACATAATCTGACCTTGTTTCTTTTGCAGAAATCTTCCTTTATATTAATGTCAGTTATTATAACATACATTATATTTCGTGACAATCTGTCAACATGCATATATCAAGTGTAAGTTATCTGATAAATGTATAGTTACAGACTCCAGTTAGCAGCTGTAAGCTGTGTGTTTACCATACCTGCGTATATTCCGGATTTTGCCATAAGTTCTGATGGTTTACCGCTTTCTGCTACTTTACCATTTTTTAATACTACTATTTTGTCGGCGTCTGCTACTGTTCTCATTCTATGAGCTATTATCATTACTGTCTTATTCTTTATAAGCTGTGATAATGATTCCTGTATCATTGTTTCATTATCAACATCTAAGGAAGCTGTTGCCTCGTCAAGAAGTATTACTGGTGCATCTTTTAAGAACGCTCTTGCTATGGATATTCTCTGTCTTTCACCACCTGAAAGCTCACAGCCATTCTCTCCAATCATTGTGTTCCAGCCGTTTGATAATTTTTCAGCAAATTCATCACAATGTGCAAGTTTTGCTGCTGCGATAACTTCTTCGTCCGTTGCATCCATTTTTCCTATCCTGATGTTCTCGATAACTGTATTATTAAACAGTGTAACATCCTGAAATACTATAGAGTAAAGCGACATTAGTGTCTCTGGGTCAATCATTGATATGTCCATTCCACCAACTGTTATCTTTCCCTTATCAGCGTCCCAGAAACGGGCTGCAAGTCGTGAAACTGTTGTCTTTCCTCCGCCTGACGGACCGATAAGAGCTGTTACCTCCCCCTGCTTTGCAGTAAAAGATACATCATTTAATACAACATCACCTGTATCATATGAGAATCCTACATTAGAAAACTCTATGTCATACCCCTTGTTATCAAGCTTCTCCGAACCTTCCTGCACATCATGTGAAAGTATCTCGTCTAATCTTGCACTCTGTACATCTGATGCGATAATTGCCGCAAGATTCTGTAAAGATACCTGCATTGGATCATATATTCTTGATACAACCATAAGAAACATGAAAAATGTGATAACATCTAACTTTCCACTGGCTAATAATGCTCCGCCTACCAAAGCAACTGTTGCAATACCAAGCTTGAGAATCATCTGTGCACTTCCAACAAACACAGCAGTTCCAAGTTCTGTAGCTACAGCATGCTTCTCAACTGCCTTAATTTTCTCATCAAGTCCCTTCATATACTCTTCCTGAGTATTATATGCCCGAATATCTCTGACACTTTCAAGGCACTCCTGAATACCATCTGCACACGTCATTTTCAGTGCCACCTGCTTTTCGTTAAGCTTTCTCTGAACCTTTCCAGAGCAGCTGACTATAATGAATGATATCGGAAGTACCCACAGTGCTGCTATTGCCATTCTCCAGTCAAAGAAGAATAGTCCTATTGCTACAAATGCTGTAGATATGCACGCTCCGACAAGCTCCGGTATAAAATGTGATGATGCAGTCTCCATCTGTGCGCAGTCAGCCATGATAGTACTTGTAAGGTCAGACAAATCCTTCTTTCCAAAGAATGAAAGCGGAATTTTCCTTAATTTCTCAGCAAGTGTAATCCGTCTTACACCACTCTCTACATATGTTGATAAAAATGTTGCATTATACTGGATATATGTTGATACCGCAATCAATGCAAGTGTGATAATAACTCCGGCAATATAGAATCCGCCTCTTCCTGCCAGATTTCCTTCCGTATAATCTTTAACAAGAAAATACAATAAAGACACAGGTATCATCAGTATCAAATCAGATATTGTAACTGATATGAATGCCTTAATCATATCCTGAGCGCCCTGACTTGAAAGGGCATATTTATGCATAAGCTTTTCTTTCATATTACACACCCACTTTCCAGTTTACTGATTTATTATATTCCTCCCACATATGTGCATACAATCCGCCTGACTCTGCCAGTTCATTATGCTTTCCACTCTGGTTAATCTGACCATTCTTTAATACATATACACGGTCAACACCAGTAACTGACGACAATCTGTGGGCAATCATAATAACTGTCTTTCCCTGTGAAAGCCTTTCAAATGCTGCCTGAACCTTTGCCTCGTTATCAGGGTCAGCAAATGCAGTTGCTTCATCAAGTATAAGTATAGGAGAATTCTTTAACATTGCCCTTGCAATAGCAATTCTCTGAGCTTCGCCGCCTGACAGGTAAGTTCCTTTAGAACCGATTACAGTGTCTATTCCGTCCGGAAGCTTCTCAATAATATCATCGCACTGTGCATTCTTTAACGCTTCCATAACCTCCTGTCTTGTAGCATTTTTATTACCCATACGGACATTATCCAGTATAGACATCTTAAGCAGGTGGCTGTCCTGAAATACGAAAGATACTGTATCCATAAGCTCTTTCTCATCAATGTTCTTAACATTTACACTTCCGATTAATATATTTCCCTCTGTTACATCTGCAAATCTTGCGATAAGCCTTGCAAGCGTTGTCTTTCCACCACCGGAAGGTCCGACAAATGCGACCTGCTCACCCGCATTTATCTTAAGACTGACATCATGCAGCGCGTCATTTGCTGCACCCGGATATCTGAATGAAACATTTTCAAATGTGATAGATGTATCTGCAGGGTGCTTCTTATCAGCGGTCTGCTCTAACGGCTTTCTTTCTATAATACTGTTAATTCGCGAAAGTGCGTCCTCAACAACCATTGTATTCTCGCCTGCATACATCATCTTTGTAAGTGTGACTGTAATAATAGGCGTAATAATTATATAAAACATCAGATTCAGTAAAAATGTGTTGTTTACCGTGCCGCTCTTAACTCCGCCGAAAAGGAATGTTCCCGCAATAAGTATTGCAAATACTGCATTAATGGCTGCAGTATAACCCATCATCGGGATTCTTAAATCCTTTGTGTAAGATACAGTCCACTTCTCATATTTCTTGATGGAATCCCTGAATCTCTTGAACGAAAATACTGACTGTCCAAATGTCTTGACAACAGGAATTCCTCTCACATACTCAACCGCCTCGCTCGACATTTCCTCCAATGCATTCTGGTACTCTGCCATTTTCTTTTTCATGTTGTCGCCCATCATGCAGCTCATTACTGCAAATGCGATTACAACCGGAATAAGGCACAGAAGTCCAAGTCGCCAGTCAAACACTAAAAGAAGAAGCACAAGCCCGACTGGTGTGGCTGTCGCAACACATTTGTCAGGAAGCTGGTGTGCAATATAGGTTTCTGTCGCAGCGCTTGATTCATTGACAATCTTTCTTACCTTACCGCTTCCCTCTTCGTCCATGAATCCAAGTGGAAGTGTAAGTATATGCCTCATAAGCTTAGAGCGCATATTGGCCTGAATCCTGAATGCTGACAGATGCGAACACATCAATGCACCTATGTATATAAGCATTGCTCCTATTGCAAATGCAACGGCACTCCAGCCATATGCAGACAGGTTCTGCGCATTGCCATAATCAGGTGCAACACGAAGCACCTCTTTAATTAATCTCCATATAAAATAAAATGGTACAAGTGCAACGAAAGCACTTATCGTAGCAAGTACCCATGACGCAATTGTCAGATACCTGTAATTACCGGCATATCCAAACAACTGCTTAATTGTATCTGGCTTTTCCTCTTTCTTTGCCATAATAATCCTCCTTGCTTTACTGCTCCGTTATATAACACTATTTTAAGTAAGATGCCGCTAACCTGTACTTTTAAATAAAGGCTGCCATTTCTGACAGCCATATATTATTATTTACAGTCATTGTATATTACGCTCCAGCCTGCGCTGTGATACTTTTCAAGCAGATCAATATACTCCATCGCCTCTTCCTTAGACATATTATGTCTTATTACCTCGAAAAAGCTCTCAAAAAGTGCGGTATTCATAATATGCATTAAATCCTTTGTCAAAGGTCTTCCCTCCTTGAACTTAAGACCGACTGCTTCCATATATTTGTATGTATAATCTGTCTCAATATCAACCAGATGTTCAACAAAATTCTGGAACTTCGTACCATAAGAACAATTCACCAGAAGATTAAATTCCTCAAAATGGTCATACATATACTCTACAAGCTGTATCATTCCATTTCTCGAATATTCATCAAGACTTTCTGTCTGCATGTCACTCTCCATCGCATGGAATTTCTTCTGGACATCTTCAAAGATTTCTGTAAATTCCCTTGCTGCCGGCTCAACCAATGCTGAAAAAAGGCCTTCTTTTCCACCATATCGTGAATATATTGAACCAGTTGTAGTTCCAGCTTCCATCGCAATTGTTCTTAACGAAGCATCAACATAACCTTTGCTCTTAAATTCTTTTCGGGCATATTCTTCTATCTTTTCAGTAACACCTTCAACCGCCTTAGACACTTACTCCTCCTATCTATAACAGTGTTATATAACATCGTTATTAGTATATTATCTTTATATTTTCATGTCAATATTTCACATCACAAAACTCATTTATTGATATATTTTATCATTAACCATCATGCTTTGCCTTATCTTTTCTGTCACACAAGATATAGAATACCACATTTAATACAATTCCAAAAATAGTTGCTACAGGAGCAGCCAGACCAATCTTAGTAAGGCTCGCATCAGGCTGTATACTCATATAATACGCAAATGGCAGACGGACAAGCAGTGTCTGTGTAAGGCCCTGAATCATTACCCATACCGTCTTGTCATGACCGTTAAAATATCCAATCATACTAAATAATATTGCTGTAACAATCGTCTCTAACGCAAATCCCTTAAGGTAATCATATCCATTCTGTATAACAGCCTCGTCAGTTGTAAATATTGCTGTAAGAAGGTCACCCTTAAACATCACAAACAGGAATACTATACAGCCTATCACAAGTCCGACACCAATACCGGCAAACATCGTCCTCTTTGCTCTCTTTTCATTGCCTGCACCGACATTCTGTGAAACAAATGACGCCATTGACTGCATAAGTGAGCTTGGTATGAGCATTGCAAAATTAACTATTTTACATGCAACACCATATCCTGACGATGCCTGTAATCCCAGTCTGTTAACGAATGCACATAAAGCAAGGAATGAAATCTGTGTAAGAAATTCCTGTAATGCAAGTGGAAGTCCGACCTTTAATGCTCTCCTGCAATGTCTGTTAATTGAGAAATCTTTCTTAGTTATCTTAAACGGAAGTTTTCTCTTAAAAAGTAATACAAGTGCAAATACAACACTTACCGCCTGTGCTGCGACTGTCGCAATAGCAGCTCCGGCAGCATTCATGTTAAACCCTGCAACAAGAACAAGGTCACCTACAATATTAATAACACATGCAACTGCAACGAATATAAGAGGTGATTTGCTGTCTCCAAGTCCCCTGAATATTGCTGAAAGAAGATTATATGCAACTATAAAGAATATTCCTGAGCCACATATTTTTACATATACAGATGTAAGACCTACTGCTTCTTTCGGTGCCTGCATTATAACTGCAATCTGTCTTGAAAAAATAATCATAACAACGAAAAGCACCACTGAAATCATTGTAAACACAACAATAGCTCCGCCTATCAGAGCGCCTATCTGCTCCGGTCTTTTCTCACCAATATATCTTGCAATAAGCACTGTAACACCCATTGCAAACTGTGTTATAACAAATGTAACTAAATTAAGTACCTGGCTTCCTGTCGATACTGCTGAAAGGCCTTCAGTAGTTCCAAATCTTCCAACAACAAGCAAGTCAACTGCACCATATGCTGCCTGTAATATTAATGCCCCAAGTATTGGCATCATAAAAGGAATCAGCTTCCCTAATATACTTCCCTGTGTAAAATCTGATTTTGAATTATTCAATGTCAACTTTCCTTTCGCTCATCACCTTGTAGAATTTGTTAATAGTTTCGATCATAGAATCAGCCTCTTCATCACTAATATCCGTAAGATATTTGCTAAGCCGGCTGTAATAGTCAGCATCATATTTCTTAGACAACTCTTCACCCTTATCTGTAACCGTAATATAAGTTATCCTTGCATCTTCCTGTGAAGTAGTCTTCTTAAGATATCCTTTAACTTCCATATCCTTGACAGTACGTGTAACACCCGGTCTTGGAAGATTAAGCCAGTCACTGATGTCCGAAACCTTGACACAATCATTAGTCTCCAACAGATGATGAATCACATCAATATACTGGATATAAGCAGGTGCAACCCCATATGGCAGCTCTGGCAGCAGTTCCCTAATCCTTTTAGCCAGATAACAGGCATCCAGCATTCTCTTAATCTTGTCTGGTTTCATAACACATTCGTCTCCTTAAATTATATGCTTATGGAATTAATTATCTTTGTTAATTATCATAGGTAATTATATATGTATATTCTTGTGGCGTCAACATGATTTCTATATAGAGATTCCTGCTTATCATTGTGAAATAAGCTTAATTTTGCTTATAACCTCTTGGTTTATGCCGCTTTTATTTTCATGCGGATTCTTTTATGTGATTTTTATTTTCGTATAGATTTATTCATGTGGAATTGCCATTCCTATAAATATCATTTTTCATAAACATATATAGGTACTTTTTCACTCATTCCAAAAATTTCCAGCAAAAAACACCTATAAGACGATTCATAATGAACCATCTTATAGGTGTTTTCAGAATAATTATCAAAATAATACAAGATTTTTTCTTATTTCTACCTATAAATCCGCCGATAATACGACTACCTATAGGTATCACATCAAAAATCATACATAAGCCACTATCAGCTTATAACTTTTCATTATATTATTTTACTCCAAGCCCCTTTTCAAGATCCTTAAGCATCATATCAAGTGCCTGAATTCCACCCTCTGCTGTATACCATACATTAGGATTTTCAAGATAAACAATATGATTATTCTTATATGCAGGAGTTGATTTTACAAGATCATTTTCAACTATTTCCTTAGCAGATGCTGCACCTGCTTTTCCTATAGCCTTATCTCTGTCCATAACAAATATATATTCTGGATTCTTTGCAACTACTGTTTCAAAAGAAGCCTCATTTCCATGTGTTGAAGTATTTCCTGTTGCTCCAAGATTGTTAAAGCCAATCTCATTTCCTATAATCGAGCATCTTCCATCATTACCAAGAATATTAAAGCTTCCGCTTGTTGTCATTCCTACAAGAGCATTCTTTCCAGACGCAATATTCTTTAAGTTGTTAATTCTGTCATTATACTGATTAATCTTATCTTCAACTTCGTTTTCTTTGCCAAATATAGATGCTATTGTTTTTGCATTTTTCAAAGTACTTTCAACAAGTCCAATACTGCTGTCTGTTGCAAGATATACAACAGGAGCTATTTCACTTAATTTATCATATGAAGCTGACAGTCTTCCACCGATAAATATTATATCCGGCTCGCATTCCATAACTGCTTCAATATCAGCTTCTTTTATTGTACCAAGATTCTTTATGCTCTTGTTTTCTGAATAATGAGAAAGATAATCAATGCTTGTCTGTGCCATTCCAACAACTTTATCACCAACACCGATACTATCTATTATATCAAGAGCAGCAAGGTCAAGAATTGCTATTCTTTCAGGATTATATGGAACCTCAAGCTGTGTCTGCTCTTTCTGTCCATTTAATGTTGTTATTGTTACGCTTGTTGGTTCTGTACTTCCCTCTGAACCATTATTATCCTTACTTGTCTGGTTACCACACGCAGTAAGCGAAAGAACCATAAGTGCCATTAATAATATAGCTGTGATTTTTTTCATTATATGTTATCCTCTTCTATTTTTATTTTTCTGAACAATGCCTCGCGACTGGCACCGTACATATATGCTAAAGCCCGCATGCAAGGCCTGAAGCCATAATAAATTAATAATATATTGACAATGGTCTGCCCTGTATATTCATTATTTCAAAATCGACATTATATATCTCTGATAATACTTCTTTGGTCATAACCTCATCAACTGTACCAAATTTGGCAACCCTGCCATCTTTAAATGCACATATATAATCAGAATAAAATGCCGCATAATTAATTTCATGTAAAACTGTGACAACCGTTTTTCCAAGTTCATCACTTAGTTTTCTTATAATTTTCATAAGATTAGTTGCATGATATATGTCAAGATTATTCGTAGGCTCATCAAGAAGAATAAATTCTGTATCCTGTGCTATAACCATCGCAATATATGCACGCTGTCTCTGTCCTCCAGACAGCTCATCTATAAATCTGTTTCTGAATTCATTAAGTTCCATGTATTCAATTGACTTATTAATTATATCTTTATCCTTATCAGTAAGCCTTCCACCTGAATGAGGAAACCTTCCAAACGCCACAAGTTCTTCAACTGTAAGCTTCATTTGTATGTTATTACTCTGGGTAAGTATTGCCAGATGCTTTGCAAGCTCCTTGCTTTTCCAGTCATGCATTGACTTTCCCTGAAATTCAATAATACCTGCATCATTAGCAATAAGCCTTGATATCATTCCCATAACTGTAGATTTTCCCGCTCCATTAGGTCCAATAAATGATGTAACCTTACCTTTTGGTATAGAAAAACTTACTGAATCTACAACTACTTTTTTGTCATATTTTTTCAACAATTTATCTACAACCATTATTGTTCTCCTTCTAAGTATTAAGCTCTCTTTCCTGCAAGCAGCAGATACAGGAAATATATTCCTCCTCCAACCGTAATAAACACACTTACAGGAATTGCATAGACAAATATTCTTTCAACTATAAGCTGTCCAAATATAAGTCCTATCATCCCAAATAATGCAGAACCAAGTATTAACTGTGTATGACGGTATGTTTTTAACATCTGTCTTGACAGATTAGCGATTATCAGACCAAGAAATGATATTGGTCCAACCATTGCTGTAGCAACCGATATACATAATGTCACAGCTACCAGAAGTCTTCTTATACATCTGTCATAATCAACTCCAAGATTAACAGCCTGCTCTTTTCCAAGTGTAAGTACATCAAGCATTGCAAGTTCTTTTCGGAATATCACAATAATTGCTGCAATTATAATCAATGAAAAAATTATTATCTCAGAATTAACATTACTGAAGCTTGCTACTAACGAAGTAAGAAGTGTGTCATATTCATTAGGATCCATTATTCTTGTCAGTGTGCTTTGTATGCTCGAAAAGAATGATGTAAGAACTGTTCCAATAAGTAAAACATAAAGCACATTATGATTAGTCACCTTAAACAGATAACTATATATAAATGTTGCTACAACTCCCATTATTACAAGGTCAAGTGCAAAGCTCATATTTGAATTAATAACAAGCATGCTGCCCGATCCTAAGAAAAACACTACTGCTGTATGTATTAATGTATAAAGCGAATTCATTCCTAAAAGACACGGTGTAACAATAGTATTATTTATAACTGACTGAAACACTATCGATGCCCCACCTATCGTAAATGCAGTTATTACCATTGCAATAAGCTTGGGATATCTTATTTTGAATGCAAATCTCATAAGTCTTTCATTATGAAATTTAACACCAATTGTCATATAAGCTGCCATTGCAAGCAGAACGATAACAGCAAGGATTATCAGTTTATATATATTTCTTTTCCTGTTCATTATTCACCTCTTTCTGCTCATTAAATAATTTAATATTCACAATTTTTCTTCCATGCTTAAGTCTGTATATTAACAGTGCTACAAATATCAGACTTCCAAGTATTCCTACTATAAGTTCAATTGGAAGCTCATACGGCATAATAATAACTCTTCCGATAATATCACATACCAGAACAAACAAAGCTCCAAAAAGCGCAGTGTCAACAAGAGTTCCTCTTATCTTGTCGCCCTTGAACATTGCAACCACATTAGGAACAATCAGTCCTATATAAGAAATCGAACCAACAACCACTATTATTGATGCTGTAATCATCGCTGCTATTGTAAGTCCTGCAAAAAGGACCAAATTATATGGAACTCCAAGATTCTTTGAGAAATCTTTTCCCATACCCACAATGTTAAAATGATTAGCAAATATGAATGCCAGTATTACTAGTGGCACGGTCAGATAAACTATTTCGTATCTTCCCTTTAATACCATTGAAAAATGTCCTACCAGCCATGTTGACAATGCCTGTGTAACTTCATACTTGTAAGCAAGGAAGTTCGTAACTCCCCCGATAACATTTCCAAACATTATTCCGACAAGCGGAACCATGACAATGTCCTTATACTGTATCCGCTGTATAAACCAGACAAAAATCCATGTACCAAGTATTGCGCTGATAAATGCAAATATCGCCCTGCCCCATATTGTGGCATCCGGCACAAATATAAGTGCCAGAAGAATTCCAAACTGAGCTGATGAAATTGTTGCTCCGGTTGTTGGCGAAACAAATTTATTCATGCACAGCTGCTGCATTATAAGTCCTGCTACACTCATTCCTACTCCTGTACACAAAATTGCCAGAAGTCTTGGAAGTCTTGATATCACAAAGACTTCCATTGACTGTGAATCCAAAAAAAGATTTTTTATATTAATATCAATTACCCCTATAAAAAGCGACACAACAGACAACACAAGTAGAAGTATCGCTAGAGTCAATGTAATTATATTTTTCTTAATAAATATCTTTATCATAATTACCATTATTCTCCTTTTCCGCTTACTATTGTTAGAATACACTAACCCACATCCTTTAAAAAACAGCATTAGTAAATGCTGTGAACAACGGTGATTATAAATAAGCTAATCTTTATTGACAAGAACTTACTTTTTTGTAAGTATGTCAATATTATTCTTAGTGCCATACATTCTGGAAAATGAATGGGCAATATTAACTATTTCACATATACCTGAATATTCAGGATTTATCTCATAAACAACAACTTTAGGTGGTGTACTTACTAATACATGTTTTAATATCAGACCACTTTCTTCCATTTCATTAAGCTGTGACATTAAAACCTTTGGCGTTATACTGTCAATAGTTTTTTCGAGCATAGAAAATCTGTTATCTCCATTCATAATATGCCATAAAATTCTTAATTTCCATTTTCCACCAATAAGATCATTCATCATAACAAGATTGCAGTCGTACTGTTTTTTCAGTTTCATTGTTACCTCCTTTTCCTACTGCAATGGTGTTTTTGCATAAAAAAATACAGTGAGTCCCATTACAGTCGGATTTATGCTGTAATGCTACTCACTGTTTGTTAGTATATTATTAAATTATTTTTGTATTGTCAAGAAGTAAATTTTGGTTTTATTCTATGGTTTTACTCTACATTTTTCAATGCATCCGTCTTAGGAATCTTAGAAATCTTCACAAGCTGAAGCACAGCAACAACCGCATAGCATACAATTCCAAGAATAACCATCTCAACAAAACAGCTTCTTCTTACCATATAAGGAATATATCCAGTCATCGAAGTGTACAGATATGATGAAAATGCCCATTTAAGCAAAGCATTTACTATAGGTACAGAAACAACCAGTGATATAACTACCATAATTGAAGTAGCTACAATATACAGTCCGCCTATCTCTCCATTCTTAAAACCAAGAATCTTAGTCATTGAAATTGACTGTGCATTCTTTTCAATAATCTGTTTAGATAACAGATACATAAGAAGCACGAACATTATAATTCCAAAATACTTCAGTATATACATCATCTCGCCCATTGAAACCTTCATCTGGTTAGACACTTTGATAAGGTCTTCATATGTAACTATTGAAGCAACATATTTATCATCAATATCTGTCAGCTTCTTGTCTGTGAAGTATCCAGTGAAGTAATCATCAGCCTTGTCAAATGTATCAATAAAGTTTTTTCTTGTCATGAATACTGCAAGTGCAGCATCATATTTATAACTTCCTGCTATTGTGAATTCATACTCATTATCTGAATACGGATCTTTTAGTTTAAATGTATCACCCTTTTTTAGTCCGTATTTGACCATTACACCATTAGATACAAGTATCTCATCATCCTTGATATCCACATCAACATACCTGCTGTTATCCTGAATACCATATATCATAATATCATCTGTCATGTATTTTTCATCAGTTGTATCAAGCGATGTCACACAGTACTTTTCTGCACCAGAAACATCAGTTTCTGCCTGACTTTTTAACACATACTGATAATCACATATCTGTGACTTCTTAACAACATCAGCATAATCATCAATAAGCGGCTCGAACATGATGCTGAATACAACAAGTGCACCTGCAATCAGTATTCCTAAGAACAATGTCAGATAATTAGGTATATTCTGGAACATTATCCTTAATCTGAATCTTGTCATGAAAGGAAGCTTGTGGCTTAACTTTATAAGCTTCTTTCTCTTTCTGTTAGTAAGCTCATGTCTTAAAAACTTAAGCGGAGAAAGCCGGAGCTTCTTTTCAAGCACAATAAGATTAACAACAAAAATAATAATAATTGGAACAACTGTCGTATCAACAAATGCTTCTGCATTAAGCAGTGTCGTGTAAGTACACAGGCTGTAGCTGTTATAATACACATTTACAAAAAACTTCTCCAGAAGAGTGTAGCCAAGTATATTACCAACAACAGCAGCGAACAGTGTTACAGCAACAGGAAGAACCATGTAATGTCTTACAATCTCACTTCTCTTATAACCTGATGCGCGGAGAGTTCCGATAACACCTGCCTCCTGACTGATTGTGTTAGATGTTGTAACAGCGAATACAAATGCAATTACAACCATTACAATATAGTCAAAAAGCATAATTGTTGCCTTATCTGAACCCATATCATCACCAGTAAAATTAACAGCCTTGTTAGTGTATCTTGGAAGATAATCGGATATGCTCATAATGTCATTATTTCCACTCATTATAAGCTCTGTATCATATTCTTTGATAACATCACCAAGATTTTCCAGATAATCGTCTGAAGCCTCTTTTTCTGCCTTATCACCTGAAACTTTCTTGTTATACTTCCAAGCATAATTATATTTCACATGATTACTTGAAACATTTTCAAAGCCCTTATCAGTCATAACAGCAATAGAAAAATTAGTTGCGTCAAACATCATATCTGAATTATTTTCGAAAAGGCAGCTGTAATCAGGAACTGCGACAAAACCGGTAACCTTTAATTCCTTTCCTGCGAGCTTAATTGTGTCGCCTATCTTAATCTTGGCATTCTGTGCATACATACGGTCAAGTGCTATTTCATTATCGGCAGCAGGCATTTTGCCTTCCATAACGCACTCAAGATTAACCTCTGTCCTGTCTTTATACACTCTGATTGTATCACCGCTGTCAGCCCCATCTTCCTCAAAATATCTTAAGTCGTAAAGCTTGCTGTCAGTCTTATTCTCAATATCTTTTATAAGAGAACCGTCAGGCTCTTTATCTAATGCAAAATGTCCATCTTCAAGATTATATTTTTCAAAGCCCTCATCATATGAGTGCTTAACACTGTTGTCTGCTACAAGGAATCCGCTTACTAACGAAATCATCATAACCATAAATAAGAATATAACAAGATATTTACCAAAGTCATGCTTTAATTCTCTTGGCAGACGCTTATTTAAAGGATTTCTCATACTTAACTCCTCTCTTACCATTCAAGGTCTGCTGCTGCAATCTTGTTATCATTAACATAGTTCTTACGGATTCTGCCATCTCTTAATGTAATAACCCTGTCTGCCATATTTTTGATAGCGTCATTATGTGTAACTATTATTATAGTATTACCGTACTTCTTATTAACATCTTCAATAAGTTTTAATATATCCTTAGATGTGTTGTAATCAAGTGCTCCTGTAGGCTCATCGCACAACAGGATATCCGGATTTTTTATAATAGCTCTTCCAATTGAAGTTCTCTGCTGCTGACCGCCTGATAACTGGTTAGGCTTCTTATCAACGTGATCTGAAAGTCCTAATGTATTAAGAATCTCATCTGTATCAAGTGCCTTGTCACTTAAGTAAGCACCAACCTCAATATTCTCTCTTACAGTAAGGTTAGGTATAAGATTATACATCTGAAAAACATATCCGAGATGCTTTCTTCTGTACTGTGTAAGACGCTTCTCATTCATATCAGCTGTCTTTTCGCCATCTATTGATATGTAACCTTCGTCTGCATCATCAATACCACCAATTATATTAAGCAGTGTTGACTTACCAGAACCTGATGGACCAAGTAATACAACGATTTCCCCTTTATTAACTTCTATGTCAATACCATTCAATACTTCCACCCGGCTCTCGCCTTCTCCATAATGCTTTTTGATTCCCTTAATCTCTAAAAACATATATACCTCCTTCGGGCACGCCCTCTCATATTATTATATGAACATTTATTCATACATTCATTATATTACCACTTCTAAATTTTGTGTCAATATATAAAAATTCATCATTAACAGGCACAAAAAAAGTAAGCATAGTTAGAATGCCCTAACCATGCTTACTTTATCACATTTTACTATATAATTCACTATTTGTTATTGATAAATATTATCAATAGTTTAACTGCGTTTTATTTATCTTTATCAGCCAGCTCATCAATAAGCCTTATTGATTCCATAATCATACTGTCACAATGTGCCTTTTTTTCGCCACCCTTTAAAGCATTATCTCTTAAAAGTTCTGCACAGTTAGTCATTCCATCGTGATTATCCCTGATAGTTCTCTGAAATGTACCAACAGCAGCCGGACTGCTTACTCCTAATGCTCCTAGCACCATAAGTCCTCCGGTAATTGCGCCACATGTACCACCACATTTCATACCACCGCCGAAATTACATCCAAGGCATTCTGCCTGTGTCTCACTCAATCCCAGATCATCAGCATAAGCCATCATAATAGTTTCTGCACAGTTATAACATTTTTCAGGTGAACGGAGTTCTTTAGCTTTTTCTATATGTCTGTTCATATCTTATCCTCATCTTTCTGAATCATATCCGTTACTGTTCCATAAATGCGAACTTCTTCTTTCTTACCCTGATAAAGAAGAATACACTTAACGCGACTGAAGCAAGCTCTGCAATAGGCCATGCCCACCATACAAGATTAACATTCCCTGTTTTCGAAAAAATATAAGCACATGGCACAAGGAATATAATCTGTCTTACAAATGATACAAGCATGCTGTATATGCTGCTTCCAAGTGCCTGAAAGAACGAACTGCATATAATACATATTCCTGCAAATATAAAACTTATTGATATAGTCCTTAAAGCAGGAACTCCCATTCGTATCATATCTGACGATGCACTAAATATTGACAGCATTGGAACCGGGAATATCTGAACTGCAATCATAAAAAGTATCATTATTATCTCTGCATACATTACTGCAAGCTTAAGTGTCTGTATAACTCTGTCTTCTCTCTTGGCCCCATAATTAAAAGCTATTATAGGAACCATTCCACTGTTCATACCAAATATTGGCATAAATGCAAAGCTCTGCAACTTAAAATACACACCAAATACAGCAACCGCTGTTGATGTGAATACAACCAGAATCTTATTCATGCAGAATGTCATAACAGAACCAATTGCCATCATAATAACTGATGGAATTCCTATGAACAAGATATTGCAAATTCTTTTTCCTGATGGTCTGAATCCCTTAAAAGTAATATGTATCTCTTTATTAACCTTAATATTAAATATCACTGCCATAACGGCTGCAACAATCTGGCCCGCAACCGTAGCTACTGCTGCACCTACAATACCAAGCTTTGGTGCACCAAACAGACCAAATATAAGTATCGGGTCAAGAATAATATTAATTATTGCACCTGTACCCTGTGTAATCATGCTGTAAAATGTTCTTCCTGTAGCCTGTAATAACCTCTCAAATATCATCTGGAACAGACAACCAAAGCTGACTATAAGAATAACTGAAAGATAATCATAACCATAGTCAGCTATCACTTCATTAGCACCCTGAATAACAAAAAACTCTCTGGCAAAGAAAAGCCCTATGGCAAGAAATATTATATAGCTGCAAGCCGTTATGAATATACCCTGTACAGCCATCTTATCAGCTTCTTCCTGCCTTCCTTCTCCTAATGCCCTTGAAAGCAGCGCATTAGTACCTACACCCACGCCACCTGCAACACCAATCATAAGATTCTGCATTGGAAATGCCATTGAAACCGCTGTAAGTGCTTCCTCACTTATTCTTGCAACAAATATACTGTCAACAATATTATACAGTGCCTGTACAAGCATTGATATCATCATTGGCAGCGCCATATTAATAAGCAGCTTATTAACAGGCATTGTACCCATTTTATTTTCTTTCATTGTATTACTCATAAAATTCTTCTCCCTTATTCTCCTCGTCAAAATATTCGTATTCTCTCATATTATCTTTGGTTTTATTCTGCTCATCAATAGCATTGCCAAGCCCCTTTAATGCTGAGAAAGGAAGGAATATCTTAGCTCTGCTTTCCATATCCATTCTTGGTCTTTTACTCGGTACCGGCCATTTCATATTAATTATATCATCATATTTTCCCATAAGCTATGCCATGTGACCTCCAATCTGACCGTTTCTTTCAATTGCAGTCGCCTTGTTCTGCAGGTTATTAGCTTTCATCACCGCATTCTTACCATATTTTTTCTTAATATCAAGCATTGCATGCTGCATCTTCTTTTCGCGTTCAAGCTGTGTCTGGTCTGTAAACATATCAAACTGCTGAAACCCCTCATTAGTAAGATTGGCAACTGTAAGATTTAACTTCCTGATATACAGCTTTCTGTTAGTGTATTTATCATATATATCAAGAAAAGCTTCTCTTAACTGTTTTGATGAAGATGTACATGTCGTAAGTGAAACAGATTTATTAAGTCCTTGTGGAACTTCCCTTCCATATCTGTCCACATGGATTTCACCCTTGTAAGTTCCTTTATCAACATTTACCCTGTCATAAGTTACATTTAACGCAATCGAATCAGTCACAAAACCTTTATCAACTAAATCCAATGCAAGCTCATCTGCCATCTCTCCAACTACTATTCTTGCGTCTTCAAATGTATATGGCTCTTTTAACACCTGTCCTGAACACAGGCTGCTCGCCTTGGGCTTATATTTCTTAATATCTGCAATTGTACACGGTTCATATCCCCATGCGTGGTCTATTAGAATCTCTGCATCTACACCAAACTGCTTATACAGCCAGTCCTCATCTTCAAGAGACATTCTCGCAATATCCCCCATAGTCTTTATCCCATGTTTTTCAAGCTGTCTTGATATTCCTGGTCCAACCCTCCAGAAGTCAGTAAGAGGTGTATGACCCCATAACATTTTTCTGTAATCATTAACACTTAATTCTGCGATACGCACACCCTTGCTGTCTGCCTGTATATGCTTTGCAACTATATCCATTGCTATCTTGCACAGATACAGATTAGGTGCAATTCCTGCAGTAGCCGTTATTCCTGTCGTATCATACACATCCTCAATAACTTTTGCGGTAAGTTGTCTTGCCGTCATATTATACAGCTTCATATAATCTGTTGCATCAATAAATACTTCATCAATACTGTATACAGTTATGTCATCCTTGCTGAAATATTTAAGATATATAGAATATATCTTCGACGAATATTCTATATAAAGTCCCATTCTTGGAACTGCTACAGTATATTCAAGCTTCTTTCCTGTGCGTTCTTCAATTTCTTTTGCCTTCTGTTCTACCTCAAAAAGCCTGCTTCGTCCGGAAAGTCCATATTTCTTAAGAGAAGGAGTAACTGCAAGACATATTGTTTTGGCTGTTCTAGATTCATCAGCTACAACGAGATTAGTGGTAAGCGGGTCTGACTCTCGTTCAACACACTCAACACTTGCATAGAATGATTTTAGATCAATTGCAATATATACTCTTTCCATCACATCCTCCTTCCCGAATTTCAGAAAGACACACCAGTTATTACGATACCAGTGTGTCTTTAAAATATACATTTTATTCTTTTATTACATTGTTATAAGCTGCTTCATTATATCAATCGGAACGTAATAACTTACTCCTAAAGGATTAATAACTATCCCTGAAGCACCCAATTCCTTTACTGTCTTAAGAAGTTCCATATATGTGTAAAGCATATCCTCATGCTTACCTGCATAACATTTTTCCATCTCTAAACCATCTGTAAATACTGGAAGTGCAAGAACTTTCTCACCTTCTTTGTGGCTTACTTTATCAGTAATATCAACATATGGATGTGAAATTGATACCTCTTCATCTGTCTCTTCCTTAGTACAAGGAACCATGTAATCCGCATTACGTATAGCTTTCTTAAGTTCTGCTTCTTTATCTCTTAAAATTGCCGCCTTAGCTGTTGAATCTCCTGGCTTTCTGTACTCCTGGAAGAACTTGATAAGTGCATTCTGAAGTCCTGGATTAGTCACGAAATCTTCTCTTATATACTGGTCATATGTTCCAATCTCTTCTCTTGAAACAATAAGTTCGTTATCCTTGCCATCTGTGAATCTGATATTCCTGAATCCGTTACGATATAAATGAGCTATCTCATACTGCATTGAATCCTTATCCTCAATACCATATGAAATGTCATATCCATATTTTCCAAGCTGTTCTTCTACTCTGGCATGATTAGTATAATCATATAATACAACTATATCATCATCAACCATATATGGATAACCTGTGCTGTCACAATATATTGTCCATAAGTGGTCAGCATTAAGAAGCTTATCTACAACAATCTTTCTATACACATTACCTATTTCATTAAAATATCCTTCATCATTGACATTATTCTTTTCCTGTGCCTTCTTGATAAGCTCTGGAAGAACTTTAGTAAGAACTTCTACTCCGTCTGTAATTGAAAGTCCGGTTACATACTCAACACCCTTGTCTTCATCCTTAAAAATGTGTCTTATAATGTCCTGTGCTTTAATTGAATCCATTAAACTCTCCTCCTGGTAAAAGCATTTTTAAATGTGTCTGAATCACTATTATTATCTAACAATAATGCCAGCATAATTCTCGCTTTCGTAGGCGATATGTCTGTATAGAAGATACTATCTCCACAGTCTGCAAAATCACCTTTCATATATGCATCTTCACTACATGATACTACTACAATACCCGCATTCTTTCCTGATACAGCTTCTGAAAGTTCTTCTGAAAGTTCTCCATCAGCAGTTGAAGAAACTATAACTATAGCATCATTAAGATACATTTTCTTATATAATGCATCTGCATCAATTCCAACATAATCATATACAATATCTATGTTGTCTAATCTCTTAGTGTCCGCGATATCAAATATCATATAATCATTAACATTAACCAAAAATCCTTCTGGTAACTGATTATCGGCATTATCTGTCTTATCAAGTTCTTTATCAATATACTTCTTTGCCTGCGCTACCTTATAATCCGGACTGCCGTTGTTATAATCATATGGTATTATCACAAGAGGTTTATCATCCTTAACTGTAAGCGACAGAAAATATCTGACATCTTCTGAGTATTTCTTATTGAGAACAAGAACAACTCCTTTAACATCTTTATTATTCATATCTGAATTAATGTCTTTAGCTATTGCCAGCATTCCATCGATGGAATAATCTGTATTATCTTCTGTTCCATATACACGTATATCAGGCTCACTGTTACTGTCATCTTTGTTATCGTCTACAGTTTCTGATGTTGTCTCATTATCTTTATCTGCATTATCCTGTCTGGTTTCGTCCTGCGAAAGAATATATTTCATCGGATTCTTTAACATTGTGCTGCATCCTGTCAGTGTCAGAATTGACATAAGTGAAACCATTGCAATTATACAACATTTTTTATTAATCATACATAAAACCTCTTGTTAACCTCTGCCGTAACATCTTACTTCTCAGATTATAGTAAGAATTCCAAGCGATTTAAGAAGGAGAAGGAATAAAAGAATTGGAGCAATCCACTTTACCATAACAGTATAAAGCCACTTTCTTCCCATCTTAATCCCTGTTTTCTCTACTTCATCTATAACAGTCTTTGGCTTAAGTATCCATCCTATAAGGATACATGTTCCTATAGAAACTATTGGCATAAGTACATTATTGCTGACATAATCCATAATATCAAGCACCTGCGCATGTACTCCGTTTGGAAGCTTAATATCAAATAACAGTTTGTTATATCCTAAACATACGATAACTGCAACAGCTATACCAATTACGGTCTCTATTGCTGTAGCCTTGTTTCTGTTTAACTTAAACTCATCCATAAAACTTGAAACAATAGCTTCCATAATTGAAACTGCACTTGTAAGGGCTGCAAAGAATACCATTGCAAAGAATATTGCACCAATTACATTTCCTGCAAATCCCATAGAATCAAATACTTTAGGAAGCGAAACAAACATAAGACTTGGACCTGATGCTGTCATTCCGTCTCTTCCCATGAATACAAATACAGCAGGAATAATCATTACACCTGCAAGAAATGCAACTAACGTATCAAATATCTCAATCTGATTAATTGACTTTCCAAGGTTAGCATCATCACTTACATATGAACCATATGCAATCATAATACCCATAGCAACACTTAAACTGTAGAAAAGCTGTCCCATTGCGTCCATAAGAACTGTACAGAACTGCTTAACAGTAATTCCTTTCATGTTAGGAATTACATAAGCACCTAATCCCTGTAAACCTGTTCTTGTTGTGCCATCAATGTCTGTATATGAAATTGTAAGTGAATATACAGATACACCAAGAACAAGCACAATAAGTAATGGCATGATAATCTTTGATGATGATTCAATACCACTGTTAACACCACGGAATATAATAAATGCAACAATTATTGTAAACACAAGCATCATTATGATTGGCTCTGCTGTCTGACCGATAAATCCTGAGAAATATCCGTCCTGTGCTGCTGCATGTCCATTACCCGTAATATAAACAAGAAGATACTTAAGTACCCATCCACCGATTGTTACATAGTATGGAAATATCATTATAGGTACAATACACGCAATAATACCCAGTGGCTTCCACTTACTCTTTAACTTGCTGTAAGCTGTAAGCGGACTCTGCTTTGTCTTTCGTCCAATAGCAATTTCTGTTGTGAGTAGAGTAAAACCAAATGTTAATGCTAAAACAATGTAAATAACGAGGAATAATCCGCCTCCATCTTTAGCTGCCAAATAAGGAAATCTCCATATGTTACCAAGTCCTACAGCACTACCCGCTGCTGCAAGGACGAACCCTATAGAGCCCTTGAATGAATTACGATTTTCGTTCATTTCATAACCTTCCCTTTTTTTAAATATACTTATAAATTATACCTAATAATCTATATAAGGTCAAGGAAAGCGTTACATCATATTAGTCTTCTCTACATACAATATATACATTGGAATAACATTATTTTTGATAATATACTTAGCCTCAAATGCTTGTAAAGTGCTCTTTTGCAAACTGCATATCCTGTACCACTTCTACAGTTCCAAGATAAATACCTTTTTTGTCTCTCACTGCATAATAAGTTACTAAAAATGGTTTTCCTTGCTTTTCCATCCAGACCGGAACGCTATCCCTAGTATGATTTTTAAAACTTTCTATAATGGAACGAACCATTGGCTCTATCTTAGGCGGATGACAAGAGAATACTTCTCTGTCAATTGCCATACCAGGTCGTTTGAACACTTTCGCTCCTTCGTTAAAGAAACGATTTATATTATTATCATCGATAAATGTAATCTCTATTGGCAATGTATTAAGCATAGCTTCCAGCTGTGCTACACTCATATGTCCACCTCCCATTACTATTTCACCTTCATTAATAGCCGCCTTATGACGATTCTTTTTATCCTGCACATATTTTTCTGCTTCTTCCCATCTATTCTCAATGCCATACACTAATGCATAGTCTTTGGCATCTTCATAGATTCCATACCATTCTTCGACTGTAAAATTCACTGCGCAGATAGGGAACAATATATTATTCTCTTTATAAATCATTTCATCCGCTCTTGTTAAAACAGCCTGTACTCTATTAATCCATTCTTCGTCATGATTGCTTTCTTTATCTATTGCTGCTAATTCATCTCTGATTTCATCATCAACAGTCCACATAACATCCGATGGCCCTGAAATTTCATAGCGAACTTTAAGGAGTGGATAAATCAAATCACCCTTTTTTGCATAGTGTATTGCTATTTGTCTAAAATCTGATATTTTTTTGCTTACATCTTCGCCCTTTTCTAGTGCACCTCTAATATCTGATATTTCTTTACTAAACTTCTCATTTTCTTCTGTAAAAGAATAAAGAGGATGCCCCTTTGTTTCTCTGAGTGCTTTTGCAAGCTCATGTTTTCTGACATACGCATCCGGCATAATTTTCATTTCGGATCTTTCTTCTTTTTTTAAAGATTCTTCGACTGCCTTTTCAGCATTTGCTATTTTTTCTTCTTTAGTTAAGCCATGAAACAATGCACTATGCACATCACACAGTTTCTGCACCTCTGTAATAGGTGTTCCCTCTTTTATAAGTTCCTGCTCTGCCTTCATGATTTCAGAAGCTTCTACATCAGAAAAATTTTGAACAAAATCTTTTTTAACACTTTCTAAATCTTCTCCATTTCCAAGTCTCTTTAAATAATCCTTCAGCAATTCTGTATTGCTAGTCTCTTTGACTTGAAATTCTTTGCTTCTCATAGAAGAAATATCTGGCATATTACCAGTAATTTCATCCACCGACCAGTTTAAATTCATTTTTTTATTCATAATATTTTACCACCTTTCACCTATTTTGTTTGGTTCCCTCATGATTATTTATTTAATAACTTTTTTATATCCTCTTCAGGTGTACTAATTGGAGAAAGCCCATAATTCTCTACCAGGAAATTCAGCACATTTGGCGAAATGAATGTTGGTAATGTTGGTCCTATGTGAATGTTCTTTATTCCAAGATAAAGAAGCGTATGTAAAATACATACAGCCTTCTGCTCGTACCATGAAAGTACCATCGATAGCGGAAGTTCATTCACATCACATTCAAATGCTTCTGCTAAAGCGATTGCGACCTTGATTGCACTATAAGCATCATTACACTGTCCCATATCCATGATTCTTGGAAGTCCTCCGATTGTTCCTAAATCTAAATCATTGAATCTGTATTTTCCACATGCAAGCGTCAAAATAATGCTGTCTGCAGGAGACTGTTTTACAAACTCTGTGTAGTAATTTCTTCCTACTCTGGCTCCATCACATCCACCAACCAAGAAGAAATGTTTAATATCTCCATTCTTTACCGCTTCAATCACCTGATCTGCTACAGATAATACAGTTCCATGTGAGAAACCAGTTGTTACCTGTATTCCACCATTAATTCCAGTCATATGCTGATCTTTGGTATATCCACCTAAGGCGAGTGCCTTTTCAATAACTGGTGTAAAATCCTTTTCTTCTCCTATGTGTACAATTTCTGGATAAGATACAACTTCTGTTGTAAATACTCTGTCTGCATAGCTTGGTTTTACAGGCATAAGACAGTTCGTTGTATACAGAATTGCTCCAGGAATATTATCAAACTCTTTCTGCTGATTCTGCCATGCTGTACCAAAGTTTCCCTTTAGATGAGAGTACTTCTTGAGTTCTGGATATGCATGTGCTGGAAGCATTTCACCATGTGTATAGATATTGATTCCCTTATCTTTTGTCTGCTCTAATAAAAGTTGTAAATCTTTTAAATCATGACCTGTAATAATAATAAATGGTCCTTTTTCAATTGTAAGAGGTACCGTTGTTGGTACAGGAGTTCCATAAGTTGTAGTATTTGCTTGATCTAAAAGCTCCATACATCTTAAATTAACTTTTCCAACCTCTAATACGATAGGAAGTAGTTTATCCATTCCCCAATCTTTCATTCCGATTGCAAAAAGTGCCTTATAGAAGAATTTGCTGATTGTTTCATCGGTATATCCAAGCACACTTGCATGATATGCATATGCAGCCATTCCACGAATTCCAAAAAGTATTAAGGATTTTAATGAACGAATATCTTCATCAGTAGTCCAGAGAGTACTCATATCAAAATTATTGTTTCTTCCACATGAGTCAGAGCATGTAAAGCAATTTGGTACTAATTTCTTTTTTGTATCTTCTATCTTATCAATTAAAAGCTTTAATGTTTCATCATTAAAGTTTACATTTGTAATAGTTGTAAATAATCCCTCAAGAACTAATTGATTCATCTCTTCAGTTACAAGCTGCTCATTACCCTCAGTTGCACGAGCAAGTCCAATTAATGCTCCTGTAAGCTCATCCTGTAATCTTGCAGTATTGGCAGACTTTCCGCATACTCCTGTATTTCCGGTACATCCTGTGCATCCTGCTGTCTGTTCACATTGATAACAAAACATCTTATTTTCCATGTTCTTCTCCTTTTCTATTGCTTTATTCATCATCTTTTGTTGCTTAATGGAACTATATCAAACTTACATTAATCATTCTGTTGTCTAGGCAACATTTTCGTATTATTTTCAACTTTTGTGATATACTAAGGAAAAGATAAAAAGAAGGATGAAAAATCTCATGGAAAAATATATTAACATTTTAAAGAATACACCTTTGTTTCAAGGAATTTCAGAAGCAGAAATTCTTCCAATGCTTAAATGTCTATCTGTCAGCATTAAAAATTATTCAAAAGGCGAATATCTGTTAAGAAGTGGAGATAAGATACAAACTATCGGCATGATTCTATCTGGTCAGGCTCTCATAATAAATGATGATGTTTGGGGAAATCGCAATATTATTACAGAGCTATCATCAGGAATGCTCTATGGCGAAAGCTATGCCTGCATCAGCAGTGTTCCTGCTCAAATCAGTGTTATTGCTAATGAAAATCTCACTGTCATGCTTTTCAATATAAATCATATTGTTACAACCTGTTCTTCATCTTGTAGTTTCCATACAAGATTGATTCATAACCTTTTAGAGATAATAGCACGAAAAAATGTAAGATTGATGAACAAAATAGATCATGTTTCTAAGAAAAATTTACGTGACAAGATACTTAATTACTTGTCTAGCGAATCTATGCACGCTGGCTCTAACACATTTACAATCCCTTACGATAGACAAGGGCTGGCAGATTATCTGAATGCAGACCGAAGTGCTCTATCTAGTGAATTGAGTAAATTACAAAAAGAAGGTGTACTCTCTTACAAGAAAAACACCTTCTCTTTGAGGGTATAAAACCCTTCTGGGAAAGGGAATGGATGTGGATTGGTCAAAAACAAATCAGGGGCGCAAATACTATAACAGACAGTCGGCTGTGGATTTTGCGGCGGCGGGGATTTCGCATGTAAGAATCCGTATTGCGGACAAAGTGGACCAAGAACTGTTGGAGGGACTTGACCGGCAGATTCGGGACTGCCTTGATAATGGGATTATTCCCATTATAGCTTATCAGGCGGATGCATTCAAAAATGACCCAAGTGATAAAAATATAGAAAATGTTGTTACGTGGTGGTCGGAAGTGGCCGAACACTATCAGGATAAATCTCTGATACCATCTCCAGCCACAATAAAATGAAGAGCAGCCAATATTATACCGATAACTATCAATATAATTCCATACGATTGAGCTGGGTAGATGCCACCCAGCTCTTATAGAGTCTCCTGTACATACATATTTTTAGTCACTATAATGCCTTCTTAGGACATGCTTTGACGCATTCCATACACAGAATACACTCTGTTCCATTTTCTCTTTTACGGGAATTATCTGTTACATCAACATTCATCGGACATACTCGCTTGCACTTTCCACAAGAAACACATCTTTCCTTATCACACTTCACACGAAGTAGGCTAAAATAACTCATAGGCTTTAAGAATACGGTAATTGGGCAGATATATTTACAGAATGCCCTATTATCCCGAAACGCAAATGCCAGAATGATTCCAATGGCATAATACAGGATATTGCCAACAAGAAATGCCCAGAACATAATTTGCTCGATATTCTCCACGTGGCATAAAAACAGTGCTCCCACAAAAACAAGTGATGCGGTAAAGGTGATATATCGAATAAAACCGATTCTTCTGGCATGTCTATAGTTTAACTGAAAAAGTAACAGCCCTAACGCTATTGCCGAGCCTATATAACTGAAATTCAGAAGATAAAACAGATTATCCTTGGTCAACCATAATGTAACTGCAACAATTTCAAATACAAGCCACATTCCAAGTGGAATCAGTCATTTTTCTTTGTATTCAATTTCTGTTTCCTCCGTAACTTTATACTTCAAAAATTTTTCTTTCCCTTATTGCTCCTGTTCTATCCTTCGCAATTATCTTATCCAGTAATCAACCATGTTTTTATTTTACAGTTTTTCTTTCAAATATATATTCTCTATCCGATGATATATCATCTCTGAACACATATCCAAGATGGTCAAATTCCTTAATGTCATCTGGATTTTCAATATGATTTTCTGCCATATATCGTACCATTTCACCACGAGCCATCTTGGCATATGTGCCTTTTGTGATAAGCCTGCCACCAGACTGCTCACAAAATGAAATAGTTATATACCTGTCATCAGGTGTCAGATATTTTTCAATACATTTAGAGTATTCTTTTGAAGCCAGATTAATAATAATCCTGCTGTCATCTATAAATTCCCGATACAAATTATCTCCCCAGAAATCATACAGATTCGTGGAATCACCTATCGCTGCCTTTGCCTGCATTTCAAGCCTATATGGTGTGATACCATCCATAGGTTTTAATACTCCATAAAATGCTGATAATATCCTCAGGTGTTCCTGCACATAATCAAAATGCCCATCTTCAAATACAGCTGGTGCCATATATTGATAAGCAATCCCTTCATATGCCAATACTGCCGGAGTAAGCTGCTTTTGAAAATTCATTGTCTTAATCCGTTCAATATTCTCTGTCGTAATTTTATCATTGCATTTCCACAATTTCTTTAATTCTTCTTCCGTTCTTCCCTGCATCCACCCAAGAATTTCTTCTGTTTTCTCTAAAAATACCGGACTACTCATGGTATCTATGCTGTCAGTATCCACTTTCATCTTCTTTGCAGGTGATAATATTATCTTCATCAGCTTAATTCCTGTAACATTTTTTCCGGATCATCTGCAGCTTTTACTTTGTCATTTGCCTTTATTATGATACCATTCTCATCAATAAGATATGTTGTTCTGACAACTCCCATTGACACTTTTCCATAATTCTTCTTTTCTTTCCATACATCATAAGCCTCAATCACTTTGCGCTCAGTGTCAGATAAAAGTGTAAATGCAAGTCCATATTTTTCCTCAAACTTCTTGTGGGATGCAACAGAATCCTTGCTCACCCCGAGTACAACAGCTCCCTTTTCGCGAATCTGCGGATATCTTTCTGAGAAACCACAAGCCTGCTTTGTACATCCAGATGTATTATCCTTTGGATAAAAATACAGAATTACCTTCTTTCCAAGATATTCGCTTAATTTATGCAATTCTCCATTCTGATCTGGTAATTCAAAATCCGGTGCCTTTGTTCCTACTTCTAACATAACGTTTCCTCCAATCTACACATAAGCTGGTATATTATCTACTCTTACTACAGCTCTAATGTTTCAATTATATTCTTTAATGCGTCTGCTGATTCTTTTAGCTTCAATGCTTCTTCTCCACTAAGATTAATCGGTATATCAGATTCAATTCCGTCTGCACCAACAATAACAGGCATACTTAATACAACATCATCAATCTCATATACTCCATGTATCATGTGCGATACAGGAAGTATTGATTTTTCGTCACGCATAATTACTTCACAGATACGTTTTACTGACATTGCAATTCCATAATATGTCGCATGCTTCTTATTGATAATCTCATAGGCACTGTTTTTGACAGCATCTGCGATTTCCTTCGTGTTTTCCTTATGGTTATAATGTCCTCTCATCTCACACATGTCACTAAGCGGAACACCGGATACATTGGCAGATGACCATGCCACAACTTCACTGTCTCCATGCTCTCCTACTATAAATGCATGCACACTTCGGCTGTCCACTGATAAATGCTGTCCAAGCTTGCTTCTAAGTCTTGCACTGTCAAGAACTGTTCCTGAGCCGATAACTCTTTCCTCCGGAAGTCCTGACAGTTTGATTGCAACCTGTGTCAGAATATCCACAGGATTTGCTACAACCAGAAGGATTCCTCCAAAATCTCTTTTGGTAATTTCCGGAATAATGGACTTAAATATTGCCACATTCTTATTTACCAGATCAAGTCTTGTTTCTCCTGGCTTTTGTCCTGCACCTGCTGATATAATTACAATTGCAGCATCTGCCACATCATCATAATCACCAGCATATATTTTCATTGGGCTGGCAAATGGTATTCCATGACTGATATCCATAGCCTCTCCCTCTGCCTTATTCTTATCCGCATCTATCAAGGCAATTTCAGTGAATAATCCACTCTGCATAAGCGCAAATACAGATGCTGAGCCTACGAATCCGCAGCCTATCATAACTGCCTTTTTTGAATTTGATTTTTTCTTATTCATTCACTCATCCCTTCCTTTTGTTATTCTACAATTCTTTCAAATATGTATTCATTACCTGACGAAATTTCGTCTCTGAATACATAACCAAAACAGTAGGTGTAAGTAGTTTATACAGATTCATAGAATTAATTCTCGCTATGTTCTGTGCTGGTGATACTATAATTTTCATCAATAATGAAATATCTTTTTTAAGTTAAAGATTATTGATTGCCCCAGCCAGTTATTTTGTCTGACTGGGGCATACTTTATTAAAATATAATTGCGTAACAAACAGTTCTATAATCTTTCAGGATTATCATATATATTTATATATTCAGCTACAGATCTGTCAAATGTCTTGATATGACCAAACAGCCAGTCAATAACATTGATTTTTACCTGCTCCATAAACTTTTCATCTGGTCCCTCATTTTCATCCAGATAATCATAGAGTTCCATAACAGTATGCCTGAACTCCTCATGCTTCTTTATATGTTCCTCCAAGCCTGGGTAATCAACGTCTTTCTGCAGTTTTTCTTCTTCTTTGAAATGAAATTCTGTATATTCATCAAGATAATCAAGCATTTTAATTGCCTTTACTCTTGCATCTTCTGATTCACATGCACTCACAAACTGCTGAATACGATCAATCAGCTCCTTATGCTGCTCGTCTATTGTCTTATTGCCTGTTATTAAATTATCATCAAATGTAATTACTGTCATAAAAACCTCCTTACAATCCACCTCATATATGTTAAAATAAATGTTACTATAATAGAAAGCTGGTACTTATATGCAAATCAAAGACCTGTCTATTTTCCATAATCTGGATGACGCTGAATTTAAGAAAAGTCTCGTTTGTACTCAGTCCGTCATTCATGAATATAAGAAAAACGATTATATATTCTTTCAGGGTGATGTTCCCAATAAGCTCTACCTCATTCTCAATGGTGAAGTAGAACTTGGCTCCATCAATGTTAATGGTAAAGTTCTTCGTATTACCAACATTTCCGAAGGGGAAGATTTTGGCGAAGTTGAACTTTTTCTTAATAAAGACCGCTATAGCGGATATGCAAAAGCAAAAACTGATGTAAAGCTTCTTGAGATTGCAAAGGACTTCTTTGGTGGCAGGTGTGAAAAAAACTGCTCTCATCACAGCAAAGTAGTTTTTAATATGCTGGAACTCTTTGCCAAAAGAACTGATGAAAATAACCAACAGCTTGAAGTCCTTACCAGCGGTAATCTCAAACAGCGCATTGCCACATACCTATTAGAGCATGCAGATAACAACAATCTTGTATCATTATCCATGAATAGAGAAGAACTGGCTCTGTATCTGAATACAACCAGACCTTCCCTTTCAAGGACGCTTTTATCACTTCAGGAGGACGGATTTATTCATCTGTCTTCAAGGAAATCAATCAAAATTCTTGATGCTGAGGCTTTACTCTATATCGAATAAACTAGTCTTCTTATTCGCTTAGTTCTTCAAAAACATCTTTACCCAATCCACAGATTGGACATACCCAATCATCTGGAATATCTTCAAATGGTGTTCCAGGTGCAATTCCTCCATCTGGATCTCCTACCTCTGGATCGTACACATAACCACATGGTCCACATACATATTTCTTCATAATAAAAATCTCCTTTCAGATTCTGTTTTATTTATCTTATGTATGTATTATAGTATTTAGGCAAACCATATTCCGTAACATATGTTACCAAATTGCATAAATATTCTAATTTTTTTCTACTTCTTCACTTTTCTTAACTGCACCTTTGACCGAAATATACATGCTAATGCACCCACTGCCCAATATTTATGAGTTTTCACGATTTCACCTTCAAATTCATTCTTATCTCTTATATCTGTGACGCATGATATACTTCGTGCTGTCCTTGGCAAACTCAGTATTTAATTGGTCTTGTATGTTTTGTAAATCCATATATATGCTCCTAATCCAATTTGTGCAGACGGTCTGCATAAATTCATTTTATTTAATCTAGTGATTACGAATGTCCGATAGGTGGTCACTAATCGGACACTTATCGGATACTATTGGTCATTTACTGGTCACTACTGGTCACTTTTAAATAAAAATGACCAGCACTGACCACTATCTCTATTCCAATATTGTATAAATGGTATTTGTATTCTCTCCAACTTTTTCAATCTTGCCGGATTTTATTAATTTCTCTAATAAATTTCTTGCACCTGTTCTAGACTTGTAATTGCACAAATCCATAACCTTCTGCGTTGAAATATTTCCAGTCTGTCTGATATACTCTAATATTCTTTCTTCTTTCGACATTGACTTTAGTTCCGCTTGGTCTGTATTTTCATTTCTAATATCTGCCGCACCCGGAATATAAACAACCTATCCAACTTCCAGTTTTAATGTCACTCTATCTGAACGCTCTGAAAAATCAAACTCCGGTTCTTTCCAGTTACCTGCCATACTTACCAGTCCTCATCAAGCTCTTCCATCGCATCATCTACACCATCAGCATAGTCCTTATCTTTCTGATATCTGTCCCAGTCATAATCTCCATCATCATAGATAGAATCATATCCGCTATCATAAGAAGCATATGGATTGCTCTTATTGCTAGAAGAATGACTCTTTGTCGAATAACTGCTGCCAGATGCTTGTTTGTTGTCACATTCTGCTTTAATACACTTTGGTTCACTTGCTTCACCGATTGCACCAATGATGTAAAGCGACAAAAAAGGACGCAGGATTTTCTCCCACATCCTCACATCTATCTGGCTTTATCTGTCTTTCTCTTTATGTTATGACTTTACTTTATCTGTGTAATTCCAGAATAATATATGTTTTATAATTATATTCACCCAGCTTTTTTCCTATATAGATATCTCTTTTCAAACTCGTTAACATCAATAGCTTTAGAAAAATAATACCCCTGAAATACATCACATCCCAGCTTTGTCAGATTATCAACCTGCTCTTCTGTTTCAACCCCTTCTGTAATAATCAAAAGATTAAGCTCCTTTGCCATTTTTATCACAGAAGCAAGTATTATGCGGCTTTTCTTAACATTCTTAGTCTCTTTTATAAAGCCCATATCAACCTTTAATACATCAACATTAATATCCTTTAATGTATTAAGCGATGAATAACCGCTTCCAAAATCATCCATTTCAAGTGTGAATCCTGCTTTTCTTAGTTCTTCCAGCTCTCCCATCAGATTAGGTACATCTGACATAATCGTAGTTTCTGTGATTTCAATTTTTAGATTAGATGGTTCTATATCATATTTCTTTATAAGACCTGCAAATGTGTTAAATATATCAATATAATAAAAATCCTTAGGAGATATATTTACCGATATGCTCATATTGATACCAGCTTTCTTCCACTCTCCTAACTTAGCCGCTGCCTGCTCCCAGATATATCTGTCAAGTCTGCTTATGAGCCCAGACTTCTCATATACAGGTATAAAGTCTATTGGTGAAATAATTGTTCCATCTGGCTTTATTCTTCTTACTAAAGCTTCTGCACCTGTAAGCCTCCTTGTTTTTGCAGAAATCTGTGGCTGAAGATACATCTTGAACTCACCGGCTTTTATAGCATCATCAAATTCATCAACTATTGTCTTATATTTAATAGCAGCTTCAAGCATTGTGTCATCATAATAAGCAATAAAGCTATGTGTATCATCCTTAATCGAGGCTACTGCAAATGAAGCCTTGTCACACATAAATGATAATGATTCATTCATATTATCAGTCCTGTATATCCCAAAACAGACTCTGACATTATATACTGAATCAGAAAGCACATTCTGTAATGTCTCCCTGCATTCATAAAGATATTCTTCATTAAATGTAGCTTCATCTGCAATCACTACGAAATGATCTTCACCAACTCTTCCGTATAAATATCCATCTACCGCATGTTTTTTTATTATATCTGCCTGCTTAAGCAATATTTCATTACCTTTTTCTATTCCAAATATTTCATTAATAAGCTTGAATTCTGCTATATCTGAATAAATGATAAGTCTGTTCTTTTTCTTATCTGGCAGTTCTTTCATTTTCTGCATAAGATGCTCGGGATTGCATAATCCAGTAAGCTTATCATGTCCGGCCTCATGTCTTTTATCCTTGTCTATTTTTATAATCATATACTGAAACACTATTACTGCTAATAATAATGCTACTACAATTCCTGTTATCATACGTTTAACCTTCTGCCATCCAATCTTTTTCCCTTCATTAACCGCTTGTTTTCGTACATGCGGCTGTCTGCACGCTTAGTAAGCTCTTCCATAAGATAATAATGCTCTCTTGTGCTTATTTCATATCCCTTGGCATATGAAATCTTAATATTGTTTTTTTCATTGTAAACATTTATTTTTCTTTCAAGACTATCCAGAATCTGGTGTATCTCTACTGCATTTGTCTTCTCCAGAATAACGCAGAATTCATCACCACCTATACGGTACGCACTAATACGTTCATTCTGCATGCCTGCAAGTATAGCTGAAAAGCTCTCAATATATCTGTCCCCCATCTCGTGTCCAAGAGTATCATTAACTCTTTTCAGATTATTAAGATCAAACATTATAACTCCCACTAAAAATGTATCATCTGCATTATTAAGTCTGATTATATGATTCTGGTATGCCAGCTTGTTATTAATCCCTGTTACATCTGTATAAGCCATACTGTCAACATCTGCGTTTATCCTTGAACTGACAAAGAATACAGCAAGTATGATTATATCAAGAATCAGTGCTGTACACGAAAGAATCCTCGGAAGCATTTCGTTATGTTTTAGCACAAAAACAGTAAGATATATCTGTATAGCTATCAATATAGTCATCATGACACTCATTCCAAGGAGTAAGCTTTTAATATATTTCCTATTAGACATAATTCTCTCCTTTACATCAGGCAACTATAATACGCTTAACATACTCCTTAGCAAGCCCTATTTTAATATCCTTAATAACTACTACATAATTTCCATTGATTTCAGATAGTACACTTATCTTACTACCCACAACAAATCCAAGACTTTGAAGCCTGTGTACCATATCTTTGTTTCCAACAATTCTCTGAATTATATATATTTTGTTTTTATCTGCAAGATTTAGTGGCATAATCAAAAATCTCCTGTTTAATATGTCAATAAGTTAGCACCTGCTAACTTCGCAGATAGAATTATATCATCCTCTTTTTATCTGTCAATAAAAACACCATACCTTTTTCCTATGTTTTTATTAAAATACACCCGTTTGATTCACTTATCCCGTTGTTGAAATATCTTTGTAAAGTAAGAGCATGATAACAGATAACTCTGCAACTAATGCAAATAACATGCTATATTATTCCCATAAAAAATAAGAGATATCATATCAAAATGATATGATATCCCTTATTTTCATTACATTATTTAATTATTATCAGATTAGTTATTACCACGATTATCAATCTGGGCAATATCAACTATAGATAATTCCTGATTATTGAATGCATGCTCAAGACTTGATATAAGTGCATGGGCTGTATCAAGACTTGTAAGGCAGTGAACGCCTGTCTCAATAGCATATCTTCTGATAAGGAATCCGTCCTTGGCTCTCTCAATTCCATTCTCTGGTGTATCAATTACAAGGTCAATCTTATGCTCTAAGATAAGGTCAAGAAGTGTAGGTGCTTCCTGTCCAATCTTATTAACCTGGATTGCATGCACGCCATTTTCCTTAAGAACCTTGGCTGTTCCTCTTGAAGCATATATCTTATAACCTAATGCTTCGAATCTTTGTGCGATATCAATACCATCCTGCTTATCCTTATCTGCCAGAGTCATGATAATCTGTTTATGCTTTGGAAGTCTGATTCCAGCTCCCTCGAATGCCTTATAAAGTGCCTCATCAAAGCTCTTAGATATACCAAGACACTCACCAGTAGACTTCATCTCTGGTCCAAGACTGATGTCGGCTCCTCTGATCTTCTCAAATGAGAATACAGGCATCTTAATTGCATAGTAATCTGCTGCCTTCTGAAGTCCCGGCTCATATCCTAATTCCTTAATTGTCTTACCGATAATAACCTGTGTTGCAAGCTTAACAATAGGAATACCTGTAACCTTACTGATATATGGTACTGTACGGCTTGAACGAGGGTTAACCTCAATTACATATACCTGGTCATTATATACGATAAACTGAATGTTAATCATACCCTTTACATGAAGTGCTCTTGCAAGTCTTCCTGTATAATCTTCAATCATATCTACAATCTTAGGTGATATAGACTTAGCTGGATATACTGAAATACTGTCTCCTGAATGGATACCGGCTCTCTCAATATGCTCCATGATACCAGGAATAAGAATATCCTGACCATCGCATACAGCATCAACTTCGATTTCCTTACCCATAAGGTACTTATCAACAAGGATTGGGTGATCCTGCTTAATTCTATTGATGATATTCATGAATTCAACTACATCTTCATCAGATACAGCAATCTGCATACCCTGTCCACCAAGTACATATGAAGGTCTTACAAGTACAGGATATCCAAGCTCATTGGCTGCCTTAAGAGCTTCATCAACTGTAAATACAGTCTGTCCCTTAGCTCTTGGAATCTGTGTCTGCTCAAGAATCTCATCGAAAAGTTCTCTATCCTCAGCGGCATCAACATCTTCTGCCTTAGTTCCAAGAATAGGAACCCCCATCTTCATAAGTGCTTCTGTAAGCTTGATAGCTGTCTGTCCACCAAACTGTACAACTGCACCATCCGGTTTCTCAAAATCTACGATTGATTCAACATCTTCTGCTGTAAGCGGCTCAAAGTAAAGCTTATCAGCAATATCAAAGTCAGTAGAAACTGTCTCCGGGTTATTATTTACAATAATTGTCTCAAAGCCCTCTTTCTTGAATGCCCATGTACAATGAACTGAACAGAAGTCGAACTCGATACCTTGTCCGATTCTGATTGGACCAGAACCAAGTACAAGAACCTTCTTCTTATCCTTAGTCTCTACCGCTTCGTTCTCACTGCCATATACTGAATAATAGTATGGTGTTGTAGCTGCAAACTCTGCTGCACATGTATCAACCATCTTAAATGCTGCATGTATATTATACTGGTCTCTTAATTCCTTGATTTCTCTTTCTGTGTGACCTGTTAAATCGCCGATAACATTGTCAGGGAATTCAATTCTCTTAGCTTCTCTTAAAAGGCTCTCTGTAAGAGGTCCTCTCTTAAGAGCATTCTCCATATCAACAATAATCTGGAGCTTATCAATAAACCATAAGTCTATCTTAGTAATATCATGCATCTTGGCTGCAGAAATGTGTCTTCTTAAACCTTCAGCTATCTTCCAGATTCTTCTATCATCTACAATTGCAAGCTCTTCAAGAAGCTCTTCATCTGTAAGTCCTGTAAAGTCATATGACATAAGGCTGTCAACATGCTGTTCAAGAGAACGTATAGCCTTCATAAGACCACCCTCGAAGTTATCAGAAATACTCATAACCTCACCTGTAGCCTTCATCTGTGTTGTAAGCGTTCTCTTAGCTGAGATAAACTTATCAAATGGAAGTCTAGGAATCTTAACTACGCAGTAATCAAGTGCTGGCTCGAAACTTGCATATGTCTTTCCTGTAACTGCATTCTTAATCTCATCAAGTGTATAACCAAGTGCAATCTTAGCTGCAACCTTAGCAATAGGATAACCTGTAGCCTTAGAAGCTAATGCTGATGAACGGCTTACACGAGGGTTAACCTCAATTACGCAGTACTCAAAGCTGTCTGGATGAAGTGCATACTGTACATTACATCCACCTGTAATGCCTAATTCATCAATAATTCTTAATGCAGATGTTCTTAACATCTGGTATTCCTTATCAGAAAGTGTCTGTGAAGGAGCTACTACAATACTGTCACCTGTATGAACACCAACTGGGTCGATATTCTCCATGTTACAGATAGTAATACATGTTCCGTTGCTGTCACGCATTACTTCGTATTCAATTTCTTTCCAACCGGCGATACAACGCTCAACTAAAACTTCGCCAACTCTTGAAAGTCTTAATCCATTCTCAAGAATTTCTCTTAATTCCTGCACATTGTTAGCGATACCACCGCCGCTTCCACCAAGTGTGTAAGCTGGACGCAGAACTACCGGATAACCAATCTTAGCGGCAAATGCTTCGCCATCCTCAACGTTGTTAACAACAAGTGATGGTGCACATGGCTCACCAATCTTTTCCATAGTTTCCTTGAACATAAGGCGGTCTTCTGCCTTCTTGATTGTAAGTGCAGTTGTACCGATAAGCTTTACATTATGCTCCTCAAGGAAGCCTGTCTCTGCGATTTCCATTGCAAGGTTAAGTCCAGCCTGTCCACCAAGTGTAGGTAAGATGCTGTCTGGCTTTTCCTTTAAGATAATCTGCTTTAATGCTTCAACTGTAAGAGGCTCAATATATACCTCATCAGCAATATCTTTATCTGTCATGATAGTAGCAGGGTTCGAGTTAACCAGTACTACCTCAATTCCTTCCTCTTTAAGAGAACGGCATGCCTGTGTTCCGGCATAGTCAAATTCTGCTGCCTGACCAATAACGATTGGACCAGAACCTATAACTAATACTTTCTTAATACTCTCAATCTTTGGCATGTTCTTAGTCCTCCTTCTTCATCATATCCATAAATCTGTCAAACAGGTACGCTGTATCCTGTGGACCTGCGCAGGCTTCTGGATGGAACTGTACTGTGAATATATTCTTACCAACATATTCAAGTCCCTCATTAGTCTTATCATTAACATTCTCAAATGCAGGTACTGCAACCTTACTGTCTAATGTGCTTTCATCTACAACATAACCATGGTTCTGTGATGATATATAACATTTGCCAGTCTTTAAATCCTTAACAGGATGGTTAGCACCCCTGTGTCCGTACTTAAGTCTGTGAGTATCAGCTCCTGTAGCAAGTGCCATAAGCTGATGTCCAAGACAGATTGCAAATATTGGTACATTGCTGTTATACAGCTTCTTAATCTCTTCAATTATCTCTACACATTCCTTAGGATCTCCAGGACCGTTAGATAACATAATTCCATCAGGATTAGATTCAAGAATCTCTTCTGCCTTAGTATATGCAGGATATACTGTAACTTCACAGCCTCTGTTATTAAGTGATCTTGCAATATTCTTCTTTGCACCAAAGTCCATAAGAGCAACCTTAGGTCCTTTTCCTGGAAGAACATACTTTTCTGAACATGTAACCTTTCTTACAACGCCCTTAACACTGTACTCCTTAATCTTAGGAAGTACCTCATCAAGATTATAATTCTCATTAGTTGTAATCATACCGTTCATAGTACCCTTTTCTCTTAATATCTTAGTAAGGGCTCTTGTGTCAATCCCACAAATACCTGGGATATCATTATCAAGAAGGAATTTCTGGATAGGATCTTCATTTCTGAAGTTGCTTGCCATTCTGGAAAGCTCACGTACAATATATCCATCTGGCCATGCTTTCTGGGATTCCATATCCTTATAGCACACTCCGTAATTACCGATAAGAGGATATGTCATTGTTACTGCCTGTCCTGCGTATGAAGGATCAGTCAGCACCTCCAGATATCCTGTCATAGATGTGTTAAAGACAATCTCACTAATAACTTCACGGGTCGAACCTATGCTGGTTCCTTCAAAGACCGTTCCATCTTCAAGTATCAAAAATGCTTTCATGAATGCCACCTTAATTCCTTTCGTTTATTTAATTTAATCATATGCCAAGAGGCGCTAAAATGACTTTTGCGCAAAAAAAAAGACACAAAAATGCCTTTTTTCTCTCAAACTTTACAATATGTTACCATAATTAAATGTAATTTTCAAGCAAATATTTATCTATATATTGCATAAAAATACATACCTTAAAAACAGCCCCCAAAACAGGAGGCTGTCATCTATAATCTTCTGTTATATCATCTCGTTCTTGAGATTCCTTCTCTGCTTACTGACCACACCTGAATACACTCTTTATCAGACTTATTCATCATATTTTCCACCAATGTATTATTATTCTTTCCAAACCAGTTCTTTGCAAGAGCTTCTGCTGCGGGATTAATCAATGATTTAAGATATGAATTAGAAGAAACTTTAAGACACAACTTTTTCTTCTTCTTCCATTGAGCATATATTGTCATATTACCGCCATCATCTTCAACAAGCTTCGAAACTACATCCTTATTTTCGTACTTTGTACCTTTTCCATCTTCTTCAGTGTTCCATGAATCAAAATCATATCCAGGTCTTAGTGGCGGATCCGGAAGTTCATTCTCTTTCTCATATCCTGTGATAATTGTAGAACCGGCATCATATCCACCATTAGAATCAATATTAATATTGTATATATTCTCTTTCCACACAGCTGACATATCAACAACTGCCCCAAGCTTATCAGCCAGATTAAGCTTTCCAGGCACGCCGCCTTCAACATATGTGCCGTCTTCTGTTTCCCAGCCTAAACCTGTCCAACCGGTAAGACTATATAGCTGCGATACACACGGAAGCTCATCTTCTTCATCATATGTATAGAATCTGCTGTAATAACCTTCATCCTCATACCAGTCCCAGTCTGAATTATCAATAATCTTCATCATCTCACTTGATTCTTCCGGCTTATTGCAATACAGATGTACTTCATAAAAAATCGGCTGCCATATCGCATACAGAACAGCCTTTCCGCTATCATCAGGCGTCAGGTCAACAACAGACATAGTTGAATAAAACTTTCCTGTATCATCACTTTTCGTATTCCAGCCAGACAAATAATACCCTTTTCTTGACAGACTGCTTCCTTTAAGTCTGATTCTGCTGCCAAGCTTTGATGTAATATTCTCCATATAACCGGTAACCTCTGCGTCTGTGTTATTATCAAATGTAATTATATAATCCCATATAGCATAGACAGTCACATCTTTGTTATAATCACTCAGATCTTCCGGTTCTAATATGCCAGAGTCACCATATCTGTCAAAGGACCATCCGGTAAATATAAGTCCATTATCAGCAGATGCACCCTCAGTAAAACCTGTCAGTTCATCCCCTCTTCCATAATAAGCATCCTCATCATCCGGAAGATAAGCTTTAATGCCTCTGTCAGCTGCAACTCCTGCGCTATAATGAACTGTAAATGTCTGTCTTTCCCATATTGCTTTGATAACAATATCTTCTTCCGTATAAGCCCCTATTTCAACCCGAATGCCATTCTTTCCATAATCAGTATGCCATCCTTTGTCTCCTGAAACTTCCCAGCCTTTCAGAATATATCCATCCCTGCTTACCGCACCAATTCTTACATATGGTGTAACTCCTACACAGTCATAATAATTAGATGTTACCGCATCTGCTTTGGGCACAGATGCCTTATAATCAATAATAGTATGGTATTCTCCATAACGGTCAGCAAGATATTCCCCAATTCTCAGATCATCATTCCATTGTCCCGCATTATCTCCATTATCAATCTGTGACTGATAATATATCTTATCACATGTTCCTCCACCAAGATCAATAGTAATATTATGATGAACCTTATACTCGTCTTCCGCTGCATATGATATCACCGCCCAGCCAATAACAAGTATACCTAATAATACAACCGCTGCTGTCAGGCGCTTTTTCTTTCCATGTCTGCTTTTCATATTACAATCTCCTTATGAATAATCCTCATTCACGTCCAGCGTCCATAAGAAAATGCATATATCAAAAAAACATGCGTGGTATTATAATTCCTTTTGCTATAATTATAATACCATGCATGTTTATATTATTCAAATACTTTTTACACTTTAATAAGCATTTAATCTTTTATCTCAACCTGACCAATATATTTCCACGTACTTCCTTTATCAGATGACTGATATTTTGCCGCTGTTTTTCCATCATTGTAAACAGCATTTTTGCCCTGAGTAAGATATATTGTTATAATTCCGGTAGAATCAACAACCGGTGTAAGAGCTTCCTTATATACATCGCCCCATCTTAACTGTTCTGAAGAATCTGCACCGTTTTTTCCGGAATCAGTTTTAGTTTCAGTCTCCTGCCCCTGTGGATTTGCAGCTGAACTGTCAAGTTCCTGCTCCTCAAGCATTACCTTTGCAAATGTTTTACCACCATCATCTGTCTTATAAAGATTACTATCCATACCTTCAACATAATCATAACAGAAAAAGCCGACATCAGATGACACATACACGACACCCTTAATTATATTAGTAGCAGGTCCGCTTCCAACTATGTCCCAGCTTTCCCCACCATTACTTGTGCTGTATATCCTTGATGATTCATTAGTATCATTACTCTTTGCATATCCGCAAACAATCACCCCATTGTCAGAATCAAAGAATTTTACATAATAATAATCAGCCGTATATATCTTATCAAGTTCACATGTTGTCCAGTTTTCGCCTTTATCATCCGAATAAACAACAGTAACCGGAATTTTAGTGTTATTAGCTGTCTTTCCTCCATACACAAAAGCAGTTTTTTCAGTAGTTATCATATAACTGCCTTCTTTAAGTGTTGTTGAACTGTTAGGCTCATACAACAGATAAGAATAAGATACAGGAACCGAAATATATTTTTCTCTATCATAAGTGACAAGAAGTGAATTATCCTTTATTGAATAATTAGCAAGCTGATCCTTGTTAGAATTACTTGTAATCTCTGTATCTCCGCCTGAATCAATTCCCTGCTGTGCATAATACTGTTTCAGTCCATAGTCTTCTGAACTCATGACTGAAGTAACATAAAGCTTCGCAGTATTATCATAGTTGTTATCAAGATAAAATGAAACCACCCACTCACATTTTATTCTTCCGTCATCCTGAATACCTTCCCATGAAGAAAAATAATCCGAATTAAGATTCTGCGGAATAACCCAGAAGGACAGCAGAACAGTATTGCTTGAAAGGTCAAGCACGCTTACTGAATCAATACCTGATTTTACAATATACTTTGAATATGGAACATATTTCTGTCTGTACTGTGAGATATATTTTTCGAGCCATTTAGTTCCAAGCCCCACCATATCCGGATTAGTAAAATTAGACACATTATCATTATCATAATCAGATACATAATCATCAGATACAACATTCCACTGATCATCAATTCTTATTGAAAATGTATAACGTGATTTAATATCCAGCTTATTTTCCTGATATTTAGATACATAGCTGTATACAAACACCCCTATGACAAGAAGACTGAATATAACCAGAACTGCATATGTAATTATTTTTGTCTGAAATCTTCTGCTTTTCTGATACATAATCACCCTCCTGCTTTAATTAAAATTCTCTTTTATTATGCATTGCCTCTCTTATTATCACACGATAATACTTATACCACCACAGGAAATACATTGCACCTGCTCCAACCAGAAGCATAACACAGACAACAAACGGATGTATTGCATATATCCAGCTTGCTGCAATTCTGCCATTAAGCACAGGCAGTCCATACGCAAGTATTACGCATATAGCCATTATTGTACCATTAAGCACACTTCTGTTTTCGTACACACTTCTGAAGTGGTCAAATGTTATAATTGCCATCATCTCACCCACAGGTCTTGCACATGCTGTAACAAAGCACAACATAAGTGCATTAAATACCGGCTCTCCAAGTATTATAAGTGTAATAAAGTAGAATACAAATTCTGTTACTATCTTATATATAAGCTTTCCCAGAAAATTCATATACGGACTAACAAGCATTATGCGAATCATAAGATAATCCCTGTCACCCATTGCAAATATTGTTGTATTAGCAAGACTTCCACATATAGTTGAAAGCATTATAAACAGATATATTATAGAAATATCCTTATGAATCCTTATTAGTGGGAAGAAATATGCAAGTATTGTATAGGGAACATATATAAGAAGAATTACATACATGAACTTTCTTATAAATTCCCATGCAAGCATAAATATCTGTGCCATAGTTCCAACGATAGCCCTGCTTTTTGATTTTTCACCAAAAGCATCATCCTTCACCAGTTTCCTTATTACAGGAAAACTCTTTATCATCTTAATTCCTGCCTCTGTTCCCTCATAATATCGTAATATTTTCTCAGCAAACAGCTTTCTAAATAATTTCATTGTCTGCCTCCCCAAGTATGTCTAATACAGCTTCCTTTATCTCTGGAATCTGCATAGTTTCATGTGATATAGGATTGAGTTCACCATTGTTAAGAACCAGCACATCCTTTGATATTCTATGTGCAATATCCAACAAACCTGTTGATATAAGAATTATATGGTCATTCTTATATTCATTAAGAACTGAAAGCATATCATCAATATATTCATCAGTACAATAATCAAGTGCCTCATCAAACATCATTACATATGGTTTCTGAATAAGAAAAGCTGCTAACTGAAGCCTCTTCTTCTCCTCAAAACTGTAATCTGCAATATGTCTGTCTCTTATCAGCCCTGTAAGCTTCACTTTATCAAGATAATATTCAGGCTTTTCGCTGTTCTTATTCATATCACAGAGCATACTGATAAACTGATATCCTGTAATAAGCATAGGCAGAACACTCTGCTTTGCAGCAAAGAAAAGCGTGCACTTCTCCTTAGTCTCAACAGTGCCTGAGTCTACAGCAATATCTCCTGCGATACACTCAAACAGAGTTGTTCTTCCTGCTCCTGCACCGCCAAGAACCGGATATATATTTCCTTCTTCAAATGTATATTCAATATCAGTAAGAATTTCGTTCTTACCAAAACTTTTCTTCAAATGATTCAAATGTAACATTTATAAATCTCCTGCATCCAATGTGTCATATCATTATATTACATATTTATTTGGTTTGTAAACCTTCAAAACCTTATTATATTGCATTTATTCAGCAACAATGATATAATCTTGAAATATTTTGCTAATAATATAAAAAAATGTAGAGGTGTACAGTATTGAAAGATTTTTTTAAAAGAAAAGGCTGGAGAATATGCTTTGCAGCATATATATTTATATACCTTCCATGGTTTTCAACTCTTGAAAAAGTAATTAACAGTGATTATCCCGGGCTTCATATCATCAATATTCCTTTTGATAATATGATACCTTTCTGTGAATACTTTATAATTCCATATGTATTATGGTTTTTATATGTGGTTGCAGCTTGCATATATATGTATTTTAAGGCAGATAATAAAGAATTCATACAGTTTGCGTTATCACTCATAATCGGTATGTCACTCTCTCTTACTATATGCATGATATATCCTAATGGTCTTACATTAAGACCTGATTATATCCCTGATAACTTCTGTGGAAAGATAATCAATGCACTATATACAATAGATACTTCAACAAATGTATTCCCAAGTATACATGTATACAACTCACTGGCAGTTAATTTTGCATTACTGCGTTGCAAAGCTTTAAAAGGACATATAATAACAAAGACATTATCTTCCATTCTTTGCATCCTTATATGTCTTGCAACCGTATTTTTAAAGCAGCATTCTGTAGTCGATGTAATCGGAGCAATAATTCTTTATATCGTTCTTTACATTTTCATATATGTTATTGACTACAGCTGTTTAAAGAAAGCTTAGTGGATTCTCTTTAAACATTTTGAAAGAAGTTCTATAAGAAGAACTACAACAAACAATACAATAAGAATTGAGCCAACGGCGTCCCATCTGTAATTGTTCATGTAGACAATCAGTGGGGTGCCGATTCCGCCTGCTCCAACAAGTCCTAATGTACTTGCCGACCGCACATTCACATCCAGTCTGTACATCACAGCATCCTTAAACTGGAACTTAAGCTCAGGCACCGCCACATGCCGTAATCTTGCTATAAATCCCGTTCCTGCACATTTGCACGCATTCCATGCCGCCATATTCCAGTTGTCTACTGCAACTGTGAATCTCTTTGTAAGAAGTCCGATACTGCACATCATCATTGTAAGCACTCCGGCAAAGCTGCCAGGTCCCGTAACCCTTATAAATATAAGCCCATACACATACACAGGTACAGTTCTTATTGCCATAACAACAAGCCTGCCAATAAAAGCCATAGGTGCTGGAATGAATTTTCTCGAATTAATCAATGTAAGTATTACTGCAAACACTGCTCCGGCACATGTTCCCGCAACTGCGATTGCAATAGTTTCAAGCATAAGATACATAACGCCACTCTTTCCGGTCATAAACATGTATTCCCAGTCCGGATGTGTAATTCCGTGCATAATCGCACCAACAACCTTAATGCCAAGCTTTGATGTTGATACATCTTTAACTGCACTGAGACTGTATACAAAAAGTGCCATGATACATACACTTATAATCACATTTGCAGTTGTATTTCTCTTAATACGTCCATCAAGATATGCTTTCAGGAATGTACTTATTCCCTCAATCACAAGCACTGCGACAAAAAGCATAACAAGAATCATTCCAACCCTGCTGTATTCACGCCAGCTTATCTTTTCATTAAGCAGTAGTCCTATTCCACCTGCACCTACATAGCCAAGTATTGCCGCATGTCTTATATTAGCTTCCAGTACATAAAGCGAATTGCTAAGATATCCCGGCAGCAGTTCAATAATAACTGTCCGTGAAAATGCTTTAAATTTTCCTGCTCCTATAGCTGTAACTGCTTCATATGGCTTTAGTGTCAGGCCTTCAATATCCTCACCACCAATTCTTGTCATTACAGCCCATGTCGATACAGCTATTGCAATAGTTCCTGCTGCCGCACCAAGCCCCCATATAAATGTTGCTACAAGTGCAAGTATAAGCACAGGTATTGTTCTTACACACTGTACAATAACTCTCACCACAATCCTTACATATAATTTCTTAATAAGATTGCCTGCATATAAAAATGCAGTAAAAAGTCCAAACACAGCACCTATAAATGTACCCGCAATCGACATCTGCACGGTCTTAATAAGAGGTTCAATAATCTTCCCACAATACCCTGTATCCGGTGGGAACATTCTTTTTATGAATAATACAGCCTGACTGCCTCTATTTATAATCACATTCATATCAAAGCCTGTTACAGCAAAGCAGAATATTATTATAAAAAGCATTACCAGTGTAGTAATTCTTCTGATAGCCTTGATTCTATTCATACTTTTCATACGCACCACCATATATGAATTCAACATCCTCGTTTGTTACCTCTGACGACTTTTTATCAAGTGCAAGTCTGCCACCAGCAATTCCTATAATTCTGTCCGATTTCTTCAATGCAAGTTCTACTGAATGACTGTTCATAATAACTGTTATATTGTACTGCCTGTTAAGCTGCACAAGAATATCAGTAATCTGTTCTGCACTATATGGGTCTAGCGAAGCAACCGGTTCATCCGCAAGAATTATATCTGGCTTCTGCATAAGTGCCCTTGCAATTGCGACTCTCTGTTTCTGTCCTCCTGAAAGCTTTGCCGCATATGAATACATTTTTTCAGATAATCCCACTGCTTCAAGCTGCTTCCTTGCATATTCCTTCTGTTCCTTAGTAAATATACCAAAAAGTGCCTGAAAAGCATTTCTATCTGCCAATGCCCCATTAAGCACGTTGTCTAAGCAGGTCATTGTATCAACAAGACAGAAATCCTGATATATAGTGCCTATTGTTTTCTGAATATCTCTTTTCTTTCTTCCCTTAAGCTTTGTAAAATCCTGATTATCAATAATAATACTGCCTGCAGTCGGCTTAATCATTCCGTTAAGCAAGCGAAAAAGAGTGGTCTTTCCAGCACCACTCTTTCCAATTACTGATATGAATTCGCCCTGTCCAGCCGAAAAGCTGATGTTCTCAAGGGCTTTGTCTCCACCTTTATATACTTTACTCACACCGTCTATCTGCAACATGTATATTGTCCTCCCAGACAGCTTAAAGGTGAATTATTTCTTTAACATATTCTGCGCCGCACGCTCTGCATCATAATCAGAGCTTTGGGCATACTGATATCCAATATGGCTTAATACATTCAAAACTTTAAGTCCGTCTTCACTTTTTCCTATATTAATACAAGCATCTGCAAATGCTTTCTTAAAGCCTTCTGACATAATATCTGAATTCTTACTAACACATATTGTATCATCCATTATCTGATCTGTCACTGCCAAAACTGCAGTCTGTTTATAACAATCATCTGTACCACCGAATTTGCTCATCCAGTTAGCTGCATATTTTGCTCTCATATGTGCAAATCCAACGATAACATCGACCTGTCCTGCTGCAAGTCTTGACATAGATGTTGTATACGAATCAGACTGTACGACATTAGCTAGGTCGCTTATCTGCTTCCCGTAATTATTATAAAGCCATAGACTTGGGTATATATAACCTGATGCTGATGAAGCACCCATTACAGCCCATGTTGCACCATTCAAATCATCCCATGTAAGCTTCTGTCCTGCATTGACCTTGGCAGCAAGCTCCTGTCCCTTAGTACTTGGTCCTGCAAGAATTATTGAACGGTAATATGTTGTAAGATTATCTGTAAATGCTTCCTCCGTTCCGTCATTCCAGTCCTTGGCATTAAGAGAATCCTTGTTAATAGCTTTTCTCTGTGCAGTAAGCAGAACATCACAGTCATCATCATATGTAACATAAGTTCCGCCAGAAATAAATCCTGCATCTGCTGTTCCGGCACTTAAAGCTTCTCCTACTGCACTGTAAGAAGTTCCTACTGTAATCTCAACATTGCCTACATTATACCCCTGTGTAGCAAGTTCATCTTTAATCATGCCGCCAAGAGGCTCAAGTCCTGTAAGTAGCGTATCAGCATCCTGATACGGTGCAATCATTATTCTGAATGTATCAATATCCTTAGAATCTTCTTTAGTTGTATCTTTTCCACAGCCTGTCAGCCCTGCTGATAATCCCATGCAAAATGTCGCTGTAAGTAACACAGCCATTCCTTTTTTCAAATATTTTGTTAATTTCATTATTTTGTCTCTCTTCCAATTTCCTTTAACATATTCTTATCGCTTCTAATTGTAGCACATGCAACAGTAGTAAGCATATTACCTGTAATAGTAGCAGACGCACCAGACTGAAATGCCTTGATTCCGTCTCCTGTAAGAAGTGCTCTTCCTGCACCAAGTCTTATATCAGCCTCCGGGTTAATATATCTAAAGAATGCTATTGTTCTTAATATCTCAGGCTCAGTAAGTCTTCTCTCATTCTCAAGAGGTGTACCCTTAATTGGCATAAGTGCATTAAGAGGAATAGAGTCAACTCCGACTTCCGCAAGACTTATTGCCATATCAAGTCTGTCTTCCCAGTCTTCGCCCATTCCTATTATACCACCTGAACATGCCCACATACCTTCTGCTTTTACAAGCTTTAAAGTTTCAATCTTCATATCATATGTATGTGTAGTGCATATATTAGGGAAATTTCTTCTTGAAGTCTCAATATTATGGTGATAACTTGTAACACCTGCTTCATGAAGTCTGTGAAGCTGCTCAGCATTAAGAAATCCCATAGATGCACACAGCTCAATATCACATTCTTTATTCATAGTCTCATAAGCATGAACAGCCTTTTCAAATTCCTCACCGGAAAGAGCTTTTCCAGCTGTAACAATCGAAAAACGGTCAACACCTTCTGACTCATTCAGCTTACACGCCTTTACAATATCCTCTTCTGGAAGAAAATCATATACCTCACAGTCAGTGTGATTGTGTGCAGACTGTGCACAGTACTTACAATCCTCTGGACATTTGCCGCTTCTTCCATTAATTATAGAACATAAGTCAACCTTATCTCCAACAAAATGTTTTCTTATCCTGTCTGCCCCTTCGCAAAGTTCATCCAAATCGCAATCCAGAAAAAATGTCAAATCATCCTGTCTTGTAATTCTTCTTCCGTTAATAATCTCTTCTGCCAGTTCTAATGGTGCCATATATACATACCTCTTTTGAAAAATATTTATTAGATTATAGAACTGAAAAAGGCGAATGTCAACAAATTGCGTCTTGCAGTTGACATTCGCCATATGTAATTACCCGCTGGTATTCTTTATCTCTTACCTATATCTGCCATATCATGTATAACATCAGATATATTCTCTACAGTTGAGGTTATTCTGTTATTAAGATCTGTACAGCTCTTAGCAAGCTTTCCTACCTCTAATGCTACAACTGAAAAGCCTTTTCCCGCCTCGCCAGCTCTTGCAGCCTCAATAGATGCATTAAGTGCAAGAATATTCTGCTTCCTCTGGATACCATCAAGCTGCTTAGTATTCTCCTTAATATCTCTCACATACTCTTCACAGCTCTCAACACCACCTGTAAGCTTTGTAATCAATTGTCCATTGTACTTAGAATTATATTCTGAATTAATAAAATTATTAAGTACTGCTCCTAGCAGGTTAGCTGCTGCATTAATCTCCGCCTCTGTTCTTACTGTAACTTTTCCTAACGCCTCAATATACTCATCCTCATTAATACCCAGTTCTCTTGCAACGCCTCTGAATTTCTCTTCATCTGGATGCTCAGGTAAAACCTGACCTCCGATTACAGAGCCAAGCACTGTACCATCGCTTAACTTAAGCGGAATACCAAAATCCACAAGTCCAGCATGGCAATGATATACACCTTGTCCTTCAGCATCACATTTTTCACATCTTCTGCATCCTTCCTTACTTCCTCTGGTAAGCTTCATACAGAAATCTGTAAAGTTGTAACATTCGGAAATATACTTCCCATCAGCTCCAACTGCAACCGTGGCTAATCCTGTTGCCACAGCCCAGTCAGACATAATTGATTCAAATTTCTCCATATCAGCAAAATCTTGAATCTTCATGCTTAAACCACCTCTTTTTCAATTGTTACATATATTAATTGAGTAAATTTTAACAAATAAGACCTCTAAAGTCAATGAATATGAGTAATTATCAACATTTTTATGTACTGGCTCTGTATTAATGATGGAACAATCTCATTCCTGTAAAGCACATAGCCATTCCACGCTTATTGGCTGTTTCTATAACCTGATCATCTCTTACAGAACCACCAGGCTGTGCTACATACTTAACACCAGACTTATAAGCTCTTTCTATATTATCTCCAAATGGGAAGAATGCATCTGAACCGATTGTTACATCAGTATTGCCTGCAAGCCATTGCTTCTTTTCCTCTGTTGTAAATACAGATGGTTTCTCTGTGAATACTCTCTCCCAGTCATTGAGAATATCTTCATACTCATCACCAATATAAAGGTCAATTGCATTGTCTCTGTCAGCACGGCCTACGCCTTCCTTAAATGGAAGATTAAGGACCTTTGGATTCTGGCGGAGATACCAGTTATCAGCCTTCTGACCTGCAAGTCTTGTACAATGGATTCTTGACTGCTGACCTGCTCCGATACCGATTGCCTGTCCATTCTTTACATAGCATACAGAATTAGACTGTGTATACTTAAGTGTTATAAGTGCAATAATCATATCAATCTTAGCAGACTCTGGAATATCCTTATTCTCTGTTACAACATTTGATAAAAGTTCCTTATCAATAACAAACTCATTTCTTCCCTGTTCAAATGTTACACCAAACACCTGCTTTCTCTCGATTGGTTCAGGCTTATACTCAGGGTCAATCTTAATGATATTGTAGTTACCCTTCTTCTTAGCCTTTAATATCTCAAATGCCTCCGGCTCATAGCCAGGTGCAACAATACCATCTGAAACCTCATGCTGGATAAGCTTTGCTGTAGCAACATCACATACATCTGATAATGATATGAAATCACCGAAAGATGACATTCTGTCTGCACCTCTTGCTCTTGCATACGCACATGCGATTGGGCTTAATTCTCCGATTGCTTCATCAACCCAGTAAATCTTCTTCTCGACATCTGTAAGAGGAAGTCCTACTGCTGCACCTGCTGGGGATACATGCTTGAAAGATGTAGCTGCTGGAAGTCCTGTAGCCTTCTTTAATTCCTTAACAAGCTGGTATCCGTTAAATGCATCAAGAAAATTAATATATCCTGGTCTGCCGTTAAGAATCTCTACAGGAAGGTCACTTCCGTCTTCCATAAATATTCTTGAAGGTTTCTGATTAGGGTTGCATCCGTATTTTAACTGAAATTCGTTCATATTCTTTCTCCTTAATTACTTTACATTCTTGTTAATAATTCTTGTTTCGTATTCACCTGTAGCAATATCAATATATCTTACAAAAAGTGAAACCTTGTTATCTGCATTAAGATTATCCCAGATCATCTGTGTGAATTCTTCAATATCACCTGATATCTTAACCCATGTAGGTTCTCCCTCATAGCTTGGAAGTGGATTGCCATCACCCATATATGTATGGATATAATGTCCTTCTCCTGCAAATGCTGCATCATATGTATATGTGTGTCTTTCACAGATGTCAGGATTACCATTATGGCTCTTTAATATTGACATTGCATATGAATATTCATTATTCTCAATATGAAGCACACTTGAAATTCTTGGTGTATAGTTAGGTGCATCATGCTCATATTTTCTTACTCTTAAAGATTCTTCAAATGTTTTTCCTTCTGAAAGACCATCATAAACCGTATCAGTCTGGTCTCCATTAGTAACTATAGTATTATTGCCAAGTACTCTTACAGGGGCATAGATAATAAGTTCTGGTGCAACTAAAAGTGTTGATGGGTCAAAAGCTTCTGTTCTGATACCCTCTCCGTCCTGTACAAATACACGGTTACGGCTGCTCTCGCTTCTTCCCATAATAAAGTAAGCTGAAACTGCCTTCTTACCATCCTCTGACATACCGGCAACAATTCCTCTGCCCGGATAAGCACATCCTGATAATTCCTCTGAAAGGTTCTTAATTGTCATAACTGACCTCCTGTTAAATGTGATGACTGCGTTCGCTATTCTTTTTCATGAGCAGTGCTCGTAACTCAAATGCCAGAATTTCATTCTGGCATTGTCGCGGTGCTCCTCGAGAATCCATATAAGTTTCGCATTATGTGCAAGCACAACTGTGAAACTTCCATGTCTTCTCTCATCGTTACTCGCACAAAAAAGCCGACTATCTGGGAACGCAGCTTATAGCTTAACGTTGCCCAGGCGGTCGGCTTTTCTTAATATAAACTGTACTCCCTGTGGGTTATCCCACAATGCCTATAAGGCATCTTCCGCCAGTTGTACAGCATTTATTAATAACATACAACAAAATATGTTAAATTGCAACACCATTCTTCTTAAGAAGTTCTCTTGCTGATTCAACTGAATCAACACCTGTTGCATTCTTAATTGGTGCAAATTCCTTTTCTCTTACTACCTCGAATGGCAGACAGCTGTCAAGCTCATGAATCATATCAAGAACAAGACCCTCAAATTTATATCCGTTAGGCTTTTCAGGCTTAACAAGATTACCATTCGCATCAATATATGGAATCTTCTTCTCAACAATATGCAATGGAAGATTCTTTCCAACAATTCTTTCAAGATCAGAAACCCTGAACAGATAGTTAAGAATAACACCGAAATTATATGCTGGATCGCCCTTTGCATTCTTAGCATCCATCATCTCTTTAGTAAGTTCATAATACTCAACAATGGAAGGCTTTCCATCTTCAAGACACATAACGCCAACCTTCTCATCAGGAGCTGCCTTTCTTACAACCTTAGAACCAACTGCACAGTGCTTTTCAATTGTAGCACCGATAAATACAGGGTCTGCAATTCTCTGAAGAACATTGTCAACAGCAAATACATTAAGCCACTCAATTCCGTTATTCTCAAGAACCTCTGTTAATCCAGCCTTCTTTAAAGAGATATACCAGCCACCATTACCATTAGGTGATGTAGCCATTCTTCCCTTATCTTCAAGATATATCTTACCATCATAATCAGTGGCTGCTGCCATCTCCTGCTTGAAGAAATGTACATATTCACTCTTATATCCGAAGAAGTCCTTCTCTTCAAAGAAAGAAACTGTAGCATCATTATTCTTCTCACTAGTCATAACGAATAAATGTATATATGTTCCTGTCTCTTTAACAACATCCATAAGATTATTAATAAGGCACTCGAATATATAAAGTTCCCTGTTAACTCCCACGTTATACATTCCCTTAGGATTATCAGAACCAAGTCTTGTTCCCATTCCGCCTGCAAGAAGAATTGCTCCAACCTTGCCAGCCTTAATTGCCTCTACACCTGTATTCTTAAATGTATCATAGTCAGCTTCTATCTCATCAAGTTCCATTGCACCAAGAGGTGTAATTTCACCTTTCTTAACAAGCTCAGACTTATGTTCAATTGCCGATAAAACTTCCATATCAGTCTTATCGATCTGTTCAAGAAGTGCTGCCTTCTCATCATCTGATAATTCATCATAATATCTTAATATCTGTTCCTGACCGTACTTTGAAAGCTTAAGCTTTGCTTCTTCTAAATTCACTCTAATTCCCTCACTTATATAATAGCTTATTGTCTGACGACATCTTTATAATTCTAACACATTAATAGTTTCCAAGCAACTTAATAGATTCAGCTTCTTCTTCAATACCTCTTAATGCGTTCATAACTTTTGGATCATCAATGTTACCAGCAAAATCAACAAAGAACCGGAAATTCCATCTCTTTCCTTCAACATTCCCTTCAATAGGTCTTGATTCAATCTTATTCATATTAAGTCCATTATATATAATATGACTTAAAAGATTATATAGAGTGCCTGCTTCATTAGCTGTTTCAAACACAATACTCATCTTCTGTGCATTCTTAACAAACTTTCTTGTATTAGTAACAATAACAAATCTTGTTGTATTGCCTTCCTGGTCTGTAATTCCAGACTTTAAGATATCAAGGCCATAAAGCTCTGCTGCTTCCTTACTTGCAATAGCAACATGAGTCTTATTATGCTCCTGAAAAATCATCTTTGCCGCAAGTGCTGTATTAGCCTGACTGATTCTCTGCCAGTCCTTATGAGTATCTAAGAATCTGTCACACTGCATAAGTCCCTGTGGATGTGAATATACAGCAGTTACGTTTTCAAGGTCAGTTCCTGGAAGTCCTAGTAACAAATGTTCAATCTTAACATAAGTTTCTGCTATTATGTAATTATTATATTCCTGTAACAGATCATACACATCAGCAACAATTCCAGCATTGGAATTTTCTATAGGAAGTACAGCATAATCAGCCTTCCCCTGCTTAACTGCCTCCATGCACTCTCTCCATGTAGGAACATTGAAATTATCAACATCCTTGCCAAAGAAATTAATCATGGCAGCATATGAATATGCACCCGGTACACCCTGATATACAACCTTACAGTTCTTTTTATTAATCTCATCAATAGCCTCATATGGTTCTCTCAAAGTCTGCCCCATCTTTTCAAGAAGCATATACTGATTCTTTCTCGAGTTAGCCATAATCTGTGCAAACAGGTCATCAATAGCATGCACATTATCAGGATTCTTGACAAGCTTCTTTACAGATTCTAACTTAGCTTTCTCTCTTGCTGGATCAAGAACTTTCTTTCCTGTCTCAATCTTATATTCTGCAACCTCAGTTGTCAGTTTCATTCTCTCTTCAAACAGTTCTACAAGCTGACTGTCGATTTTATCAATATTATTTCGTATTTCATTAAGATCTAACATATACTTCTCCTCTTTAAAGCGATGTATTGTTCTTATTGTATCACATTTTTAATGATATGCAATAAAGGTACTTTATGTTATACTTAAGAAAATGTTCTTAAATAATGTTCATAAGGGAGTAGTGATAACATATGAAAAAAGCCATCACAATAAGTGTAATAACTATAATAGGATTATTACTCGCAGTATTAATATTTTTATCTATACGAAGCAGCCGAATCGTATACAACAACGATAATGCTATTGGCAATTCGGCAGGTAACCTCAATAACGGAGGTTTGTTCTGCGAATACAATAACAAAATATATTTTGCCAATCCATACGATTATAACAAATTATATGTAATGAATTCAGACTGCACTAATGCCATGAAATTAAATGATGACAGTGTTGCATCAATCAATGTCTGTGGCAGTTACATATATTATGTCAAGAATAATTTCAAGCAGGAAACCATCGGAACAATATTCAGGGGACAGCTATTCGGTGTTTACCGCTGTGACTTAAACGGCGAGTCATTGAAAGCATTATACGACAGTCTTTCCGGAACAATAGCCTTATCTGGTAACTCGTTATACTACCAGCATTATAGTGACACAACACCTCTGGCTTTCCATAAAGTAGACATTGCAGGAAAGAAAGACACCAAAATTTCTGACACACCTTACTCACCTGCGTGCATCCATAACGGAACAATATATTTTTCTGATCCTGCCGGAAAACATAACATATTAAGTTACGATACCAAAACTGATAAGACCTCTGTATTATATGATTGCAATTCATATCTTGCAGATGTTGAGAACGGCTATGCATATTATATTGACTTAAGTAAGAACTATTCACTTGTAAGACTTAATACATCTAACAAAACTCTTGAATTATTGTATGGAGAAAAAGGAAACAAAGTCGTTAATTATAATGTGTATGGAAACAAAATATTTTTCCAGGTAGAAAGCACAGATGGAATGACAGGCCTTTACAGGATGAATATTGATGGAACGCAGATTGAAACTATTGCTATAGGCAATATTACCAACATTCACTGCACATCAAAATACACATTTTTCCAGTATTATGAAGATCAGGGAGTCCTTTACAGAGTAAGCACAAGTGGTGCTGATACATCTGTTGAACAGATTACTATCAAATAACATTTTTATAAATATCATAAATAAAAGCCCCGCACTTTCAAATTAGTGCAGGGCATTTATTATATCTTACTCTTCAGTTTTCTCTTCTTCAATCTTAATTGAAAGCTCATCAAGCTGCTTAGCATCTACAACATCAGGTGCATTAGTAAGGAGACAAGATGCATCCTTTACCTTAGGGAAGGCAATAACATCTCTGATTGAATCTCTCTTAGCCATAAGCATTACAAGTCTGTCAAGACCATAAGCAAGTCCTGCATGTGGAGGAACACCATACTTGAATGCGTCAAGCAGGAATCCAAACTTTTCATTAGCAACTTCATCTGTAAGTCCAAGTGCCTTGAACATTCTGCTCTGAACATCAGCCTGATGGATTCTTACTGAACCACCACCAATTTCTGTTCCGTTAAGAACAATATCATAAGCCTTTGCACGAACTGCACCAGGATTAGTCTCAAGCATATCAAGATCCTCATCCATAGGCATTGTGAATGGGTGATGCATTGCAACAAATCTTTCTTCTTCATCTGACCATTCAAACTGTGGAAACTCTGTTACCCATAAGAACTTATAATCAGACTTATCAAGAAGTCCCATCTGATCAGCAAGTTCTACTCTTAAAGCACCTAGTACATTCCATACAATCTTATTTCTGTCAGCAGCGAATAAAAGAAGATCCCCGGCTTCACCGTCCATAGCCTTAACAAGGGCATTCATCTGATCCTCTGTCATAAACTTTGCAAATGATGACTTATATGAACCATCTTCGTGAATTGCAATATAAGCAAGACCTTTTGCACCATATCCCTTAGCAAAATCAACAAGTGCATCAATCTTCTTACGAGGCATGCTTCCCTGTCCCTTTGCGTTGATTCCTCTTACAGAACCGCCATTCTCAAGTGCTCTCGTAAACACTCCAAAGCCACAATCCTTAACAATATCTGATACATTCTGTAATTCCATACCAAATCTTAAATCAGGCTTATCAGAACCAAATCTGTCCATAGCTTCCTGCCATGTCATTCTCTGGATTGGAAGTTTTACATCTACATCAAGAACTTCCTTAAAAAGGTATGCAAGAAGTCTTTCATTAACATCAATTACATCATCAACATCAACGAATGATAACTCCATATCAATCTGTGTGAATTCAGGCTGTCTGTCTGCTCTTAAATCTTCATCTCTGAAGCATCTTGCAATCTGCATATATCTGTCATAACCAGAGCACATAAGCATCTGCTTAAAGAGCTGTGGTGACTGTGGAAGTGCATAGAACTTGCCTGGATGAATACGGCTTGGTACAAGGTAATCTCTTGCTCCCTCTGGTGTAGACTTAGTAAGCATAGGTGTTTCAATCTCTAAAAAGCCTTCATTTGCAAGAAATGCTCTTGTAAGAGTTGCAACCTTGCTTCTCATAATAATATTAGACTGAATATCAGGTCTTCTAAGATCAAGACATCTGTATTTAAGTCTGATATCTTCCTTAGTCTGGATATTTTCCTCTATTGGGAATGGTGGTGTCTCTGACTCTGAAAGAATTCTTAATGTCTTAGCAGCAATCTCAATGTCACCTGTCTTTAAATTCTCATTAACAGCACCGCTTCTCTTAATAACTTCACCCTCAACAGCGATTACAAATTCATTACGAAGTGTATATGCCTTGTCGAAGCCTTCCTTGCCAATTATATTTTCATCAAAAAGAATCTGGAGAATTCCACTCCTGTCTCTTAAATCGACAAAAATAAGTGAACCAAGATTTCTTCTCTTGGCAACCCAACCCATTACAGTAACCTTCTTACCAATATCAGCCGATGAAACCTCTGTACATCTGTGCGATCTCTTTAAGCCAACCATTGACTCTGCCATCTTACTTTACCTCTTTCCTGTAATTAAATACTAATCTGCGAAGGATAGAATATCTTCAAGACTAAGACTATCTAAATCTATCTTACTATTTCTTATTATCTCAAATGTTTCTTCCTCGTGAATCATTCGCTGAAACTCAATAAATACTCTCATATCAAGATTCTTAATCTCTTCAATAAGAATATTCACAGCCGTATCAATGTCAAATGCTTTCCTATACGGCCGGTCAGATATCAGCGCAGCAAATTCATCTGTCACCTTAAGAATTCTTGCACCCAATGGAATATCTGTTCCTTTAAGATTATCAGGATAACCACTTCCATCGAAACACTCATGGTGATAGAGAACAACTTTCATTATATTATCTGAATAATCATAATTTTTCAATACATCAAAGCTGATTTTAGAGTGCATTCTCATATATTTCATCTCTTCGACTGATAATTCACCCGAATTTCTGCCATATAAGTATTCTGATAATTTAAGTTTCCCAATATCATGCATCATTCCGGCAATCTTGAGTTCATAGCATTCCCGTTCATCAAGCTCAAGTCTCTTAGCAAGCTCATATGTAAGGTTAGCAACAAGAATCCCATGTTCTATACCACTCTTATAATCATTAAAAATATATTGCAAATGTTCATTCTCATTAATGTCCGTACTATGTCCCATAAGTAATCTCCCTGCTGCCAGTATAATATTTATCAACAAATTCATTAGCAGGAAGTGGTCTGTCAAAATAAAATCCCTGTATAACATCACAACCATAAGAAACAACTGTATCGAGCTCCTCTTTAGTCTCAACTCCCTCAAATACAAGTTCATATTCTACCATCTTAAGCATCTCAATCAGTGACTTTATAACCTGTCTTCCTTTATTGTTCTTTAATGACCTGCTCGCAAATACTCTGTCAAATTTAATAATATCAGCAGGAATATTGGCAATCTGGTTAAGTGATGAATATCCCGAGCCAAAATCATCAACATTAATCTTAAATCCCTTTACCCTTAATGCATTAATAACATCAATCATAGCATCCAGTGCATCAATAAATGTCGTTTCAAGTATCTCAAGTTCAATAAGTGCTGAATCAATCTGATACTTATCCTGCAACTGAAGCATATATTTTAACAAATCTTCACTTGTAAATCTCTGCCTTGATATATTAACCGAGACAGGAACAGGCTTAATTCCCTTATCAATGCATTGTCTCTGGAAAGCAAAGGTTTTATCAAGCATAATATCATCAAGCTTTCCAATCATTCCTGTATGTTCAAGCACCGGAACAAATCTGGCTGGTGAAACAAGCTCACCTGCTCTTGTCTTCATTCTTACAAGTGCCTCTGCACCTGCAACACAATTATGCGATACTGATATCTTAGGCTGAAGGAAAATTTCTATTCTTTCTTCCTCACACGCTCTCACAAATTCATTAGACATATCCATATGTTCAAGATATTCATTGCAATTATCCGCTGAATATACACAACACGGAATATCAAATCTTCCTTTTGTTGATTTCTTTGCAAGATTAGCACGGTCAACTGCCATACGTACATCAAGTGACGGATCGTCATAAAAATACAATCCAACATAAACATGCTGATACACAAGCGGATATCTTTCTGACAATTCTTTCTCAAAAATGCGATTCTTTCTTGCAATATATCCCACCACATCTTCATTCGTCATATTATCAACTTTATAAGCACCCCTGAACTGGTCAAACCCGATTCCGTGTGAAGCAAGGCACAATGGTTCATTAATAAAATAAAAGTCTGCAATATCCTGCATAACCTTGTCGCCTTCATCCATGCCGTAAAAATCATTAATATACTTAAAATTACTTATATCCAGAGCTAATAGAACAACTCTGTGTTCATTAGTGTTCACAATCTCACGCACTTTATTGTTAAACACATCATGCCCTGCCATTCCAAGATAACAGCCTCCCATAACGATTCCACTCCTCATATACATCCGTACTTTCAATATAATAGAATTATATCACAATACCAATAGCAAATCCACCTGTTATTAATATATATAATTCAAATCACTTTAAAATCAATTATTAACGCCATGATGTGACATTGGTGTGGTTGATGTCATAGGTAAAAATGTATACCCTTCCGATAACCCCCACTGTATTATCTGCTCAACTGCATCAACACTGAAATTCTTTATATCATGCTGTAAAACTACTGATACATTATTACTTTTAATTCCTTCTATAACATTAGCCACAACCTGTGATGTGCTTGTTGTTCCACCTGCATCTCCACTAGAAACATTCCAGTCACAATATCTGAATCCTCGCTCCTCAACAGCACATACAAGCTGGCTCATTATGCCATAGCAGTACTTTTTACTTATTGTGTTACTAGAACCACCTGGAAATCTTACAAGATCTGCTGCTTTTCCAGTCTGTGCAGTTATAATACTATTCATCTCGTCAAAATCTGCAAAATATGTATCTACACTCTGATATATCTTTGCATAATCATGTGATGCTGAATGTATTGCAACAGTATGTCCCCGCTGTGCTTCTTGTGCAATAAGATTCTGATAATCCGGTTTTCCATTAGTAACAAAAAATGTTGCCTTAACATTATATCTGTCAAGAATATCAAGCAGCTTTTCTGTATATGGTCCGGGACCATCATCAAAAGTCAGATAAACAACCTTATCACCCGGATTAACTGCATCATCTGACATTGGTGCAACTACCTTCACAGTTCTTTGCACTTCAGATTCATTACCACAATTATCAGATACATTGTATGTTACTGTATATTTTCCTGCATTAGCTGTATCAACATTCCCAGATACTGATACCTTATCAGTTACATCTCCATCACATATATCCACAGCTGTATACCCCGGTTCATTATATGTATCTCCCATCCTGATATAATACACCTCACCGCCGGTAAGTGATATCTGTGGAGCTGTAGTATCTTCTACATGTATAACACGTTCTGTAAATGCTTCATTACCAGAAGAATCTTTAACTGAATATACAATTGTAGTATCACCTTTTGTATATGTATCAACCTCCGCAGAAGTCTCCACTTTATCTGTAATATCACCATCATAATTATCAACTGCAGAAAATCCTGCTTCTTCATAATTACTTCCGGCTTCTATGGTAATCTCTGTATCTCCTGAAAGACTAATAACAGGTGCCTGAGTATCCACAACTTTTACTGCTACTTTTCTAGAAATATGTTTCTTCTTTTTTGACGCAACAATCTTAATGTCATACTTTCCAAGCTTTGTGACATCAACATTTCCCTCAATCTCTATATCTGTCTTATTATCTTTCTTTCCAAGCACATTCTTCTTAATAGTTTCATTAATATCCGCTTCATCATCAGTACTTCCATACTCAACAACTAAAGTATCAGGGCATGACACCACAAGACTGTTCTCCTTAACAGACCTGATGATAAATATTATCACCAGCACCATAAGAACTGTAACAGAACCTGCCATTAAATATTTAACCCATCTATTATTCATAAAACATACCAACTTTCTCATTTGAACATAATATTGTATGGGTATTATACTTCTTTAATGCATAATAAGCCAGTAAAAACATTAAGAAAATCAAGCTATTTCGATAATTCTTCCAGTTCTCGCATTGGTTCTGTGTGAAATTGATATAACAGTCCTGTTCTTGCTTACCCTGTTTAATGCATCAAGCACATTTTTCTCAGTATCAACATCAAGATTAGCTGTTATCTCATCTAGCAGAAGCAGTTCAGGCTTTGCTGCTGCAGCCCTTGCAATTGACAATAACTGCCACTGTCCCTGTGAGAAATCTTCTGGCTTGCATATAGTATCATATCCATTGTCAAGTTCCATAATTGCATCATGAATACCTGCTGCCTTAGCTGCTTCAATTACATCTTCATCAGTAATTGATACATCATACAGTGTTATCTGGTCTTTGACAGTTCCTGGAACCATATGAAAAGTCTGCTCAACATATCCATATATTCTCCTCTTTTCACTATCCGGAATAGCCGTAGCCTTCTGACCTGCAATTGATACGCTTCCTTTATCCGGCTCGTAAAGCCCAAGAAGGAGCTTGAATATTGTACTCTTTCCTGTACCTGTTCTTCCCGACAGAGTAACCTGCTCTCCCTCCTTAACAGAAAAACTTAAGTTCTCCACAACATTTTTATCATCATATGCAAATGTTACATTATTGAAATCGACAATCACATCACTGTCAGCTTCCATGGCTGTATTCTCTGCAATGTATGAATCCTTCTTAACTGATAATTCATTCATCTCGAAAAATTCATTTATTCTATGTACTCCGGCTATTGCTGACTGTATAGTCTGAATCTCCATACCAAGGCTCTCAACAGGAGCAAATATCTGTGAAATATAATTAATTACCGCAACTGCTGTACCTGCTGACATGCCAAAAAATGCAAGCACTGTCTGGTTACCTGATGCTGAAAAAAGCATTACCACAGCAACAACAATTGCATTGAGAGTAAGAATTACAGGTGAATATACTGCATCATAGAAATTAGTTTTCTCAACTGCTGCGTAACTTTCACATATATATTCATCGTATCTTTCTGCCATATAATTTTCCTTGCCAAGTGTATGTATTGTTCTTATGTTGTGAAGAGTTTCCGGCACATGTCCTGATGCTCTTCCTACAGCTTTTCTGTTCTCAATCTGTGCTGCCAGCATATTCTTCTGAATAATTCTTGTGAATACGAACAGGAATGGAAGAATAACAAGAAGCACAATGGCAAGTCCCTTATTCTTAAACCATATAACAGCAACTATACTTATTATCTTACAGGCATCAGCAAACATACTGATAATTCCTGATGTAAACAAATTCTCAACTGTATCAGCATCACCAACGAATCTTGAAACAACAGTTCCCGGCTCCTGACTTGTAAGACCGCTTGTTGTAAGACAGCTGTACTTATACATCAACGCACTCCTTAATGAATGTGTAATCTTCTGTCCGAATACTGTAAGAAAAGTTTCTCTTGCACTCTCCATAAAACCGGTTACAAGAAGAAATCCGAAATACATAAGAACCATATAAAATGTGGGCATTGTACCTGATGCAACTGTATCAATAATCTTTGCAAGAATAAGTGGTGGAAACAGTGCCATTACAATTGCACCAACAACAGTAATTGCAATTCCTGCTGTAAGCATCCACTTTTCTTTTATTGTGTTCAATATAACTCTGCCAACACTTTTATTCTTCATCAGATGCGCCTCCCTTTTGTTCATTATAAAGAACCGCATACTGTGGGCATTTATTCATAATCTCATCATGTGTACCGGCTATGGTTTTTCCGTTCTCCATCCATATAACCTTATCCATCTGTGGGAACAGATATAATCTGTGTGAAATAAGAATCACAATACAATCCTTGGTGTATTCTTTAATATTAGCAAATACCTCTCTTTCAGTGTCCTTATCAAGTGCTGAAAATGGATCATCTAATATAATTAACGGCTTCTTATGGCAGAGTGTTCTGGCAAGTGCAAGTCTCTGTGCCTGTCCTCCTGACAGTCTCACACCTGTATTCCCAACATAAGTGTCCTGTCCGTTTTCCATATCATTTACTTCTTTGTCAAAGCACACTGCCTTAAGAAGCTTAGCCACATCCTCATCATCACCCATAAGAATATTGTTTCTAATTGTATCATTAAACAATTCCGGATCATGTCCCAGATATGCTGCAAGTCCTGCCTTTTTCGCATCATCAAGTTCTGATAGTTCATTGCCTGCAATCTTAATGCTCCCCTTATATGGATATTCACATAAAAACACCTTTCCAAAAGTTGACTTGCCACATGCAACAGAACCCGTTACTCCGATTATGTCACCTTTTTCTGCTTCAAATGTTACATTTTCGAATATATCATGGCCTCCCGGATAAGCAAATGTAAGTCCTTTTACTTCAAGTGAGTCACACTTTACACTGTTATCCGCATCTTCATAATTTTCATGCTTCATAAGCGGTTTAATTCTCTTCCATGACACCTGTGCCTTATGTACTGCATTAAACAGCTTTGCTGCATGTGAGGACTTCTTAGAAAGCTTTGCAAAGCATGATACATATGTAGCTAAAATAGCAATATCCCATTCTTTCCAGCCTGTTCCCAGAACATTTCTGCTTCCAAAATATAATATAAATATAACTCCGGCAAGTGCTATAACTTTGTATATCGGAGGAAATGCTGTTCCCCATATATTAGCCCTTACTGCCGACTTTTCATAGGCTGTAAGATTATCTTCATACGCCTGTTTTCTTTCCTGCTCACAGCCATATACACGATATGTAACCGCATTTTCTGCTCTGTCAAGCGTTGCCTCACTAAGCCTTCCTGACTGTACCTTATATTCTGCGCCTGTCTTCTGTACAACAGCCTTCATCTTTTCTGCAATGATATAAGATATCGGCGGGAATATCATACATATAAGTCCAAGTCTCCAGTCATAGAAAAGAAGCATTCCAGCATATGCTGCCAGCGCAACACCCGTATCAAATATCTCAGTTGTGAACTTTCTCATCCCTTCAGCACAATCATCAACATCCAGGATAGCTTTGGTAAGAATGTCTCCAGCTCCTTCTTCCTGTAACTGTGGTCTTCTCTTATGTACAAGGCTGTTATACAAAACCTCTTTCATATTCTTATTAACATTATTAGCGAATCTTCTTACATAGAATCTTTTTATATACCTTGATATCTGCACTACTGCAATTGCAATCACATAACATATTACAAGAATAAGCATATCTGTAAATGTTGATTTTCCACCAAGTATATTAACAAGACAGCCTGTCATTCTTCCTTCAAACCACGGACCTGCAAGAAGTCCGAGATTGTATATAAGACCAGATATCGTTATTATCAGAAGTATATTCCACTGGGATTTAAAATAATATGACACCCTGTCGGTCATAATATTATTCCTTCCTGTGTTACTCATCTTCATCATCCTCTGTTTATCTTCGTTATCTTTCTTTTAAAGTCAATTACATTAACACATTATTGTGACAGTCCGTTACTAATATATATATTTTTTACATTTTCAAGTGCTTCCTTAAACAGCACATTATTAAACTGTGCATTATCTATATCTTTAACCACCTGTTCTGCTTTCTCATTTTCTCCATTATTCACATACACCCTGTAATCAACAGCTTTTTTATATGCAATGGCAAATGTATAGTAGTCCTGCGTATCTTTATCAATATCTTTGCCTATGCCTGTGTTATATTCTGTCTTTTCAAGAAGCCCTTCATAATTATTTTCTATAAAATCATTATAAAGACTGTCTTCTTCATAGCCCGACATTCTTCCTTTACTCCTGAATACATCACCTGATATATCTGAAACACATGGGATTATAATAATAATCATAATTGCACACAGTACATAAGCCAGAAGTGATATATTAAATTTCTTCTTTTTTCTCATTCAAAGCTCCTCCTTGTAATGAGTGTAAGTATATCTGCCTGTGACATATCAGGAAGTCCGGCTATGTCCTCATCTGTCAGATTGCAGTATGCCTTTAACAGTTCATGTGATTTTTCATATATATCATTTATATACTTAATACTTTCTTTCGATACACTATGATACGATAAATTTAAACGTCTGCTGACAATATCTTCCATATCGGCAACAGCCCTTGAAATCGTATTCATATATTCGTCGCCATAATATGATGAATTATTCCTTTCCATCATACTTATTATCCCTTTTCTTATATACACATAATCACCTGCGACATTATAAAAATCATTCCATGCATATTTATCATCATCATCCTTTATCGAACAATCCCCCACATAATCCATGCTGTACAGAGTTGCATAGTCTCCTGCTTCTAACAGAAGCTTTAGTTTTGTCTGGATTTCATCACTATGGGACGAATAATATTTCTGCTGATTTTTTTTTGCTATATCATATCCAATCATTGAATTTTTACCAATAATAGCCAGTGTAAGTGCAGTCATTGTTATAACAAGAGCTGTTATTGGTGCAATATATTTCACAAACCATCTGCTGTTACCAATTACTTTGGAACGCGTACTGTTAAATTTCTTATTGTACTGCTCCATGTCATCAATATGCTTCTTAAATTCCACATTTGGTGAGCCGCAATTAGGACAGAACTTCTGATTCATCTGTATGAGTGCGCCGCAATTATTACATTTCATCAGTTGTTCCCTCCTTCATTATATTTTTTATAAAATGACTCTTCGTAGCTCTTTCCAAGCTTGTAATCATAATAGCCATCCTGATACAATTCATTAAGCATATCATTAATTTCTTTGTCCGTCGCCTTTGCAACATTCTTAAGATAATTCTGTGCTTCTGCAACCCAGCCGTCCACAGTTTCTTTTTCTTCTGCCGTACAGCCATCATACCTACGGTAATTATATCCGTTTTTATTATTAATGAAATATATCATGTCGAGTGACTCTTCAAAGCCTGTTCCAAACTGATAATCACTCAGTTTTTCGCCTTTTTGAACCATAATGTAGATGTCTGCCACCCTTTTATAATAATAATCATAAATATTAATAAAATTGTAATGACTCCACTTTTCCAAAACACTTGAACTACCCTTATAACTATCTGTCAGTTCTGAAATGCCTGCATAGTCCCGCTTTTCATATAATGAATTAAGTTCACCTATATTGTTATTGTACCAATCTAATGACTGGTGTATCTCTTTCCTGTTGTGTGAAGAATTATACATACTCTTATATGAACCATATCCAAACATACTTCCGGCAAGAACTGCTGCCGCTATTGCCGCACATACTATACCTACACTTTTCATTGTACTTTTTATGATGTATTTTCTGCTATTCTTATCCAGCTTCTCCATTCCTTCATTCAGATTGTACAGGTCTTTCATGTACTTCTGTTCAGAATTCTCATACTGCATAGCACCACAATATGGGCATGCTGTCTCGTTATCTCCTATATCTGCTCCACAATTACTACATATCATAGCTATCCCCTTTTATCAGTTATTGTATTATGCAGAGGCTCCTTTATCCTGCATAATTATCTTTTATAATACTCTGCAATTGTACCAACTACAACATCCATCTGTAAAGGCTTCGACAGATGTGCATTCATTCCGGCTTCAACGCATTTTCTGGCATCCTCCTCAAATGCATTGGCTGTCATTGCAATTATCGGAATCTCCACAGCATCAGGTCTTTCCATAGCTCTTATAGCTTTGGTCGCTGCAATTCCGTCAAGCTTTGGCATCATAATATCCATAAGAATCACATCATATGTATGTGGTGCACACCTTGTAAATTCCCTGACAGCCTGCTCACCATCACTGACAACAGTAACATTAGCGCCTTCATCCACCAGAAGAGTCTGTGCAATCTCAGCATTAAGTTCATTATCCTCTGCTAACAGAATCTTAATTCCCGAAATATCATTACTGCTTTTTTCCTTATCATCCGTTATTTCTTCAACTTTGCTTGCAATCTCGAAAGGAATTCTGATTACAAATGTTGAGCCTTCCCCTTCCTTGCTTGTGACACTAATTGTTCCATTCATTTTGTCAACCAGACTCTTAACAATAGCCATACCAAGTCCTGTTCCCTGATAAACACTTCTGGCATCTGTCTTTTCCTGTACAAATGGTTCAAATATATGTTCAAGAAATTCTTCACTCATGCCAATTCCCGTATCAGTAATAGTCCATTCATATGTAACAATTCCATCCTGTGTTCCAATACATTTAAAATATGTTGAAACCATTCCTCCTGCTTTATTATATTTGATGCAGTTAGCGTATATATTTAGAAATAACTGGCGTAAATGCAGAGGACTTCCGTATACATATGGATACATAACTTTTCCTGCCACCTTGTCATACTTAAGATTGACACCTGAATCTGAGGCACGCTGTTCAACTATAGTAATAATATCCTTTGCAAGCTTGTTAAGATCCACAATCTCTCTTGAAAGCTCAATCTGGCCATCCTCTAACTTACTCATCTGGAGAATGTCATTAATAAGTGATAAAAGATGATTAGCAGCTATTGACATTTTCTTTCTGTTAGTATTAATCATATCTGTATCTTCTTTATGGCTCTCATCAATTCTTAACAGTCCGATTATACCATTAAGCGGCGTCCTTATATCATGTGTCATTCTTGATAAGAAATCAGTCTTGGCAGCATTAGCCTTTTCCTCTCGGCGTACTGCCTCCTGCAGCTGTTCATTTTTTTCCTGCAGTGTCTTTGCATACTGCTGCTGCATTTCATACTGTTCACGCTCATATCCCTGAACCGTTTTCCAGCGCATCATATTAAGCACAAGTACAGCAAACATATAGGCAACAAATGTATACTGCATATTTCTTGGTGTTGTCTTAAAAACATTTCTTTCCGGCATATAAACATATACATAATAATCTCTGCCACGTTCCATAAGACCATAATTATGCGAGCCCCACCTTCTGTTACTATCAGCATGTACTATTTTTCCACTTGCACCGGTCTCCTTTATCTTCTTAATTACATTATATTTGTCAACATCTTCACCAACCATACTGTCATCATTAGAAGCTATTATCTGATTTCCCTTTGTAACAACAATCTTTCCATCTTCCCTGTCATCATAACCTGATAATATATGTGTAAATGAAAGATTGTAATTATTAACATACTCTGCCGGTGTGTGGTAATAAACAACAACTATCCCACTTGAATCCGCCATACCACATGCTGCAAGGTCAACATATGAACCATCTTCACAGTCAATTCTTATTGCGTATGTTTTTTCAGTATTATCAACAACATCAATAAGTGAAGTACTGTCAAGATATTCGTTAAGCTCATCTGCACCATATTCATCTGTATATTCCTGTGCTATAAGATTACCTTTTGAATCCATGATTATAACTGCCGTCAGATAACATTCCTGCATATTCTTTTTGATAAATTCTTCTGTAAATATATCTTTATCTGAAAGGCTGCGCTCATATGTGATATTATGTTTTATCTGCTGCGCACTTTCAATTACCCTGAGCAGGCTCTTGGTTTCTGACGCAAGATTAAGTCTTGTAAAGCTGTTGCACTGTTCATTAATATAATGCGCAGTATCTGAAAGTGTTTCCTGTGTAGTTTTTATATCAACATTTACAGCAATAAAAAACACAATCATCATTATAAACAGGCCTGCTATAATCTCAATCGGCCATATTCTTTTTCTTTTCTTTCTGGTAATGGTATTATTTTCCATAACTGTCCACCTCCAGATATTTATCAGCATCAGGAATATATCTGCTGATTATCTTCTTCTCTGTACCATCATTTCTCATCTGGTTAAGAATTTCTGTAAGCTGCTTCTCTATCCCACGGTCATCATTTTTGTCAAATGCTACTCCCAGTCCTACTGTCTCTAATGGTTCGTCAAGAATCCTGAACTTAATATTATAATCTTCCATGTACTGGCGTATTGCAGTTTCATGAGCTGCCAGAGCATCTGCATAGCCTTTGCTTAAAAAAGGATATATAAGTTCTCTCTTCTGCAAAGCTATTAATGACCTTATAGCCGGGATACGCTCATCAGTCTTGCTAAGAAATATCTTCTCAGGTCTTGTTGTAGTCTGTACTGCAATCGTCTTTCCTTCCAGATCCTCAAGAGAATATATATCACTTTCCATATTCACAGCAACAACCTGACGGCTGGTCATATAAGGTCCTGCCCATCTGTATTCATTCTCCCTGCCATCCATGCTAAAGCTTCCCCATGCACAATCAATTGTTCTGTCAGCAAGAAGATTCTTCTTATCCTCCCAGTCAATATATATGAATCTGGCCTTATAGCCCATTCTTTTAAATGCTTCCGTAGCAAGCTCAACATCAATTCCGGTAGCATTGCCATCTGTATCGACATAATTATATGGCGGATAGTTGTCACTTCCTATGACTATTTCCGGCAATCCAACCTCATTATTGTGGCTGTCTGACCTTTCTTTTCTTTCACACCCATATAAAAAAGCTGTATATATGCTTAGCAGACATATTATAATCAAAAAACTTTTAATCCTACGCACTTACTTTCCCTCTCCTACATATTTTTAAAATATGTTCTATTATAATACAAAAAGCTGCTGATTACTAATCAGACTGACAGTTTTCGTACGACATAATTCGACAATTTTTTTATAGTCAGTTTTCATCTGTTCATAATCCAAATTATAATAATTAATTGACACATTTACACATATATATTAGTATAATGTTAATAAGAGGGAGTAGTTAGCATCGTATCCGGTGCAATAGTAATCGTCATCACGCTGAACAGCCGGTTATTATTACAATTAACGAGACTTTTATCAATTCATTTTTGATGCGATAAAGGTCTCTTTTTATATTATTCCATTCCTTTATCGCAAGAAAGGAGCTTATTATGGAATATTTGTTGCTACTCATCGGTTTCGTGCTATTAATAAAAGGCGCGGATTTCTTCGTGGAGGGAAGTTCTTCCCTTGCCAAAATCCTTAAAGTACCAAGCGTTATCATAGGACTTACCATTGTTGCAATGGGAACCAGTGCCCCTGAGGCATCTGTTAGTATTAATGCTGCCCTATCTGGCAGTAATGACATTGCAATCAGCAATGTTGTTGGTTCTAACATTTTTAATGGTCTTGTCGTTGTAGGTATCTGTGCATTTATCGCAGGATTTTCTACTAACCGTGACATTCTCAAGCGTGATATGCCTGTTAATATCATAATAACTGCTATTCTTTGCTTTATGTTTATTGATGGCAGACTTTCAAGAATTGAAGGCATTATTCTCCTTGCCGGAATGGCAGCTTACATCACATGCATGATAATATCAGCACTTAAAAACAGGGAAAAAGCTGAGGATTGTAAAATAATGCCTCTGCCTAAGAGTCTGCTTTATATTGCCGGTGGTCTTATAGCTGTAATATTCGGTGGTAATCTTGTTGTAGATAAAGCATGTATCATAGCTGCCAACTTTGGTGTAAGCCAGAATTTCATAGGTCTTACAATAGTCGCAATCGGAACATCCCTGCCTGAGCTTGTAACTTCTATAGTTGCCACAAGGAAAGGTGACAGCGGACTCGCACTTGGCAATGCAATCGGCTCTAACATATTTAATATATTATTTATCTTAGGTATGTCTGCTGCGATACAGCCTCTTCACGTTCTTTCCGAATCACTTATTGACTGTATCATACTTCTTGCCAGTGGAATTGTATTATTTCTCTTCGCATTTACCAAGAAGACAATGAGCAGATGGGAAGGTGCTGCATGTATTCTTATGTATGTGGGATATACGGCATATCTTTTTGTACGCTAAAGGTATTTTAAATTAATTATGCATAAATAAATGCACCGTAAGTATATCTCTAACATACTTACGGTGCATTTGTGTTAAATATTATGTTCTTTTCTTCTTTTTGACGCTTCTTTATAAATCTGCTCATCAGTACGCGCTGAAATAACAATTATTTTCATAACCTGAATCTGAACGGAATGGTCGAGCCTTTTCATATCCTTCTCTGCTTCCTGTAAAAACTCAATCCCCCATATCATTCGATATCAATATCCTCCGCATTTTCAAGCTCTTTTTCATCTATCCCAAGATTTCTCATAACATAATCCATAGAAACCGTTTCTTTATTGCCATTATCTTCAATACGCTTAGTAGCTTCAATCAGAAGATAATAATCCTCTTCAATCTCCGTTAGTCTTGTATATTCCTCTGGTGACAGAATAACTGCTGATGGCTGATTATTCTTCAAAACAATCAGCTCCTTTTCATCATGAAGTCTGTCAAATATCTTTGAAGCCTGACCTTTATTAAATTGAGAAATTGGAATCAGACATTGTAAAATATTAGTTGCTATTGCCACATTTACCACCTCCATATATTTTCTATATATAGAGTATTCTTTTTTTTGTAAATATGTCAACAAATTTGTTGTAAAATTAATTGTTATTTCTTCTTTTAACAATCAGCCACACAACCATTAACACAACTCCTGCAGCACTAACTAAAGCTCCCTGCCACAGATACGGATGACTCATCTTAATAACAGTTGTTCCCTTATTCACATACATAAGATTATTCCTATGTGTTATATCCGATGAAGAGCTGAATATATCGTGATATGCAAGTGTTGTATTAACATTATCATTATTAGATGTAATTGTAATCTCATTGTTTCCGTATTCCACCTTTAAAGGAACTATCTTTCTGTCTGGAAGTTCCTCTGATGATATACCACTCATATTACTAAGCAACTGTCCAACAGATATGTCATCAGTCAGACTATAGAAATATGTAAGATTAAGGCCAGTCATTATAATATTATCGTTATTCACAGTCCCATAAAAATCGAGATTCAATCCATTATCATAAAAAGTTCCCCACACAGTATCAAGTCCATCAAGATACACTGTATTCCATGTAGTATGTCCCTGAGGAAACATATCTGGATATATCGTTCCAATTCTTGTATCCATATCTGGATATCCATTGTGAAATGTTATCAAACTGCATGTTACGCCAAGGAAATTCTGACTATGTGTACGCTTATCCTTTGGTATGCCATCGGCATATATAATCACCTTAACTCCTGCTCTGCTTAGACGCAGTACAAGGTCTTCTGCTGTTTCTTTATCATCATATGTAAAACCATTCAAGAACACCTCTTTATATCCCGACAATTCTTCATATGTGTAATCATTAAGATTAGCAGAATCTGCTGTTTCAACCGCAGGGAACTGCATTGATATTGCTGCTGCCCCAGAGCCTATCGCAACTGCCCTGTAACTGCTGATAACTCCCCAGTTGTCAGGTGTTTCAATATGGTAAAGAATGTAATCACTGTTTTGTTCCACTTTCTTATATCCAACCGTATTCGCAGCTGCTTCAAGATCATATAAAGAATTATTATATTGTTTAAGCAATGATTTTTTCACAAGTACAGAATCATCCCCCAGTTCTAAGCATCTGTCGAAGACATACAGGAAATCTCCCTGTGCAAATGCTTTGTTAAGATTAACTATATTAGCAGATGTATTAGCAGCTTCTCTTCCTGCACCAAATGTAGCATCAACCGGATTGCCATAATCAGAAACCAGCCATGAACCGGTTGCCCCCAGTATGCTCTCGTCCATCAGGGCAAGTCTCTGCTTTGTGACTGCCTGAGCACTTGAAATAAGAGTACTGTCCTGTCTTGCTGCCATTCTTTCCTGAACAGATATATCATTATGTTCACCAACAATAAGGCTTAAAGATGGTATAGTATCTACCACCAGTAAAACACAAAGCATCAAGACCAGAGTCTTCTTTAGCCTATCCCACATAAGAAAGCTCATAAGAATCATACATAATGCAATGGATATGAATCTTAACATCCATAAATACTGGCTTCCTGGCAAGTGCTTCAAAACGGCATATGCTGATTTAGTTGTCATAAGCAGTATAATAAGCCCTGTTACAAAACCTGTTCTTGATTTCTTATATCCAAATAAAATGCCAAATACAATAACAACCAAAGTTGCAAATCCGAAATAAAAATATTCAAAACCTCTTGTTAATCTTTCAAAAGGATTAATTGTTATCCATAAATTCTGGAAGAAATTAGCCATATTTTCAGAATTATCAAGTGAAGTTATTCCACCTCTTAAGGACGCAACCAGCCATATTCCAAGCAGCATAAATCCAAAAATCATTGATATTACAACATCAAGTACTGCCTTCTTTCTGCCCTTCTGTATCATATAAACAATTCCATATATAATCACAGCTATAGCCACCATTCCAGCATATCCAAGATGACACAATTCCATAAGTAAAAATGTAAATACCATAAGCGGTATGTATCTTAATTTATGATTGTATAAATATTTATATACAGAATATATGAATACCGGCAAAAATATCATACTGAGACTTCTGGCAAGATTTCCTTCTATAAATATTGCACACAGATTATTAGGCATAAAGAACCAGAGGAGTCCGATAAATGCTCCCAGATAAGGTCTGTTAAAGCCTCTTCCGATAAATGGCCATACACATGCGCCTAAAAAACACACTCCTCCTATATAAAAAAGATATGCACCAAACTGGCTTCCACCCGCAAGATACTGACAAAACGCCATAACATAAGCAGGAAATGGAGACCAATACCTTAAAATCTCCACGCCGTTATACCATGCAGGATCATATAAAGGATACCAGTTGCCCGATTTAATCGCATTATATACATAATCTCCTCTGTAGACATGATACATAGTATCTGAACCTGAAGGATATATTCCACTTGTCTTTACCAGCCAGACAACAAAACATGCTGTTGCAAAATACACGAATGGCATAAGAAACAGCAGGTAAATTGCTTTATTTTTCTTTTTCAACTTCTTCTCCAATCCGTCTTAACAACATCACTGCTTAACAATATCGTCCAGCACTGCGTCCATAACCTCTGATATTATCTTTTCATCAGCTTTCTTATTCAATATTGAATTACGTTCCTGCTCCGCTATATTTACAATATAGCTTCTTGTAGGAGTTTCACTAGCCTCAACTCTTGTGAGCATGCCACCTGTCTTATATATAATCTTAAAAAATTCTTCTGCAAAATAATCAGTAACATTCTCAAGTGTAGGCATCATTGAATCAAACGGCTCTGCTTCATTAAGAATCTTATTCTGATACTGTTCAAGGAACTGCGAAATTCCCTGTTCAAATATATTGAATTCAACAAATAAATTTCTTGAAAACTTAATATCCAGTGCAAACTCCCATGTATGTGGGTGAGTTTCACCTTTAACCTCATTAATGATAATATAATGTCTCATATTAAGGTAAAATTTCAGTCTGTATTCCCTGTACATATTAACTGCCATAATTCCGCCTCCCTTATATTACCTGTCCATTCTATCTGACTTCATACTTAACTCTTAACTTATCTGCATCCGCTTTGCTCTTAATAGTAATTGCATACATTATCTGCATTGAATTTTCCATTAAAAGCTGAAGGCTCTGCTTAGAATGCTTTCTGTTCATTCCAACAAATATAAGAACAATGTCATTATCTTCATATGTGAATCTCAAAACATTTTTATCAAGAATATAATTAGCTCTTGATATAAACTTTGCCCGTTCTTTATTATCAGCACATGCAATATGCATAAATGTTACGGGATAAATATCTCTTGCCACTAATTTATCAAGAAAAGGCATGATTGCCGTATTATCCCAGACATTATTGCGCGTATCATGCAAATCCTTCTCTAAAAGTTTCTTATTCATCTTAGAAACCATACTGTTAAGCTCCGCAACCGTCTTATCAGATTCACTAATCGACTTCTGCATCCGTCTTAGCTTATGTGCAAGCAGCATAGCTGTTATTATAAGCACAAAAAGCAGAATCACCACATAAGTCTCCATCTGAATCTTAATCTGCATATAACTGTTATTATCCATAATTGCATTCCTGCCTGTAAGCAGGCACAGCTTATATGACTGGTTCTTATATTCAAATGTAACACCTGATGCTACATAATTATTCCCATCAATTTCTATGAAATCATGAGTAACTCTGTTATTCTGAAGATTATTAAGAAATTTCGTGGCACTCTCTGACTCATAATATGTAGCTGTGGTAACACCTTTATACCTGTTAGTTTCAAGAACATCTTTTACAAAAAGGATTGACTGATTCTTAGAAAATGTCCAGTATTTATTAGAAGATGAATTCATCGTCCCAAGAATATCATTAATAATCTGTTCATCATCACGATTGCTTTTAAGATTAATCTGGTCTAAAACAAGCTGCACATAAGCGTCCTGCTGTGTTGCACACACCTCAAGGACTCCTTCTTCGTACTTATTAATCCTTGTATATGCAAATACTCCGGCAATAACCGAGAAACATATTACATAAATAGTTGTGATAACAAGCACATTTTTCGGCTTTTTATTCTTCTTAACACGCTTCTTATTAAGCTTCTTTTCCATGTTATTCCCTCTGATTATTGTTATTATTATCTTCTACAACATCATAATTAAGTGCATTTCTTACTTTCTTTATTGCATTAACAGGCTTACTGAAATCACTTTTAACCACATCTGCAAATGCCCTGCATTCCTCTGACAGATTCATTGTTTTCCATGTGCTGTCAGTTTCAATACTGTTAATAATTCCTGCAAGTCTTATAAAGAATACAGCAAAATTAAAAAATGGCAGAAACAGTATGCACCACCAGTGCCTCGTGTAATATCTTCTTATATCCTTATTAATTCTTAGGAAATATGCTACAACAATAAAATACAGATATCCGATAAGCGTATATAAACCAAATATTATTGCTGTAGATAGAATAACAGTTTTCCCAGAATAACCCACAACAATCAGACATATAAGTGCCAGATACCATATAAGTCTCGGAAATGCAAATGTATGGTCATACAAAAGAGTTTTGACACTTATATTAGTAAAAAGGTTCTTTACCTTGAAAGACTTGTCCATAAACATCTTGGATACTTCAAGGCTTCCTCTCTGCCATCTCTGTCTCTGTGTATATAGTTTATTAACATTTTCAATCGGATCAACAAAAAACAGAGCATCCTCACACACTTCAACCCGTTCTTTCTGAAGATACCTCATCTGAAATGTAATATGTGTATCCTCACAGATAGTATCAGTATTGTACATCCATGATTTCAGAACAGCTGATTTTCTGAAAGCTGAAAATGCACCTGACAATGTATACACGGAGTTAAGCTCTGATGCATAACTTCTTCCCGCAAGGAAAGCCTGTGCATATTCCATAAACTCAAGTTCACGGAGCAGTCTTGATGGTCCTGCTTTGTATTTTTTAATCTGTTCAGGCACTGTAAGAATAGATCCTGTCATACAGTTAATAGCCGTATCATTCTCAAATCTTGTAATCATATTTACAAGTGCATTCTTCTCAAGCATTCCATCACTATCCAGATTGATAATGTACTTTCCATCACTGTTATAAAGTGCCAGATTAAGTGCTCTTGACTTTCCCTGTTCAGAATTCATCCACTGCATCAGAAGTTCTGGAAATTCCTGCTGACACTGTGCATATATATCAAAACTGTTATCTTTTCCTTTATTATTAACCAGAAAAATTCTTATCCTGTCATTCGGATAAGTACTGTCATTAATTGATCTGATACATCCATATAGTGTATCTGCCGAATTATATACCGGTATTATAAGCGTAATCTCTGGATAAACCTCAAGTTCCTTTTTATGGATTTTGTGTCTCAGATTCCTTCTTATAAGAAGAAAAACACTTCCTAACGCAGGAACAATTTCCATAATGAAAGGAATAATTATCCATCCGCCCCAGAAAAGAAATGAATTAAGAATTATTTTTACCATATGAGAAGTTTCCTACTTTCATCTTAACAATCTGTGGTTTCGTAAATACATAAAAATACAGATACACACTGAGTACATAGAAGAATATTCTTCCTATAAATGTATGAAATACATAATATGCATTCATGCCTAAAAAATGTACCGCAAGACATATCATTACTATTCTTAAAACATTACATAACATAATGTAACAGAAGCCACCAATTCCTATCATCAGCTTCTCACTCCAGTTATACACATTAAAGAATATTAGTAATGACAGAAATGCCATGATTTCAATGATTCCCGAACACTCAAAATCAATAAGCAGTGTCATTGACGATGCACCCGTATGTATAAATATAATTCCGTATTTAAAGTATGCTGTAAATGCACCTGTTATATCCCCCACAATACCTGCCATTGCTGCAACACATCTTGCAAGAGGCATTGTAAGCAATGGCTGTACCGTCATCATCATAATTACAAACAGTCCAAGACTTCCCCACATGAAGCTCCATGCATGAAGCTTTGCTCTCTTCGTTACAGAAAGTATATAAAGCCATATTATTATAATTGCAATTACTATAATAGGATTCATTCTGCTTATACCTGTATGCTGCCTTTCTTTTTCTTATATACAACTACTCCACATGTTCCAGCTATACATATGAAAAGTCCAAGCCATGCTCCAGACGATGCACCTGCTGTATTAATCCATTCCTGTCCCAGTCTACCAAACTGTGCACTAATCTGCTTGAAATCACTTACATCACAGCCAAGTTTCTGAGCAACCTTGTCAAGATCAAAATAAAACTCACATTCATCCCTGTTGCTTCCAACTGTAACTATCATCTTTCCATAACATATATCCGCATCATTAAGTTCATTAATATTCTTAGATGTTCCCCATGCACTTGTGTCAAACATATAGAATTCATATGTACCATCACTAAGTCCGTCACGTTTAGGGTTCCAGTTAATATTCCCCTGTTCGTCAACTGTTACAAATCTTGGATATAGTACCTGATTATAGCTGTCATTAAACTTAAATGTCACTGCCTGTGTAAACTCTCCTCCAGCTTCATTAAGATGCTCCGGCATAGTTGTATACACATGTCCAAGAACAGTACTTCCATTACTGAATAATGCTCCCGCAGAATCCACCATATTATGATGTGCTCCGGCTGTAGAATACTGAATAGTTGTGTGTGGATAATATTCCCAGTCACCATACAATCCATCATACCTGATATCGTATATTATCTTATCATCCGAAGATCCATCATCTTTAATATTAGCAGTTCCTGATATAAAAGACTCGGATCTGTATAATCCAAATGATATTGTCTTGTTATAAGCCGGCAGGGCACTCTTAGGAACTGCTATCTCCCACTGATTACCAACATGCCTGCAGTCAACACCGTCTACACCATTAACATATCCTTTGCTGTCAAGCTGAAAAACAAGTTCGTAACCCAGATCAGTAGTTATCGAATACCTGCCATTACTATGAGTTCCGGCTCCTGAAGCATCACCGCCAGTTCCATCCTTCACATACACATATACATAATCACCGTCAAACATCATAGCTGTCTTAGATATACATTCATTATGTGCATCATTAGGACATACTGCATCATACTTCTTAACAGCATCCCAGTCAGCAAACTCACCATCTATAACAATTCCGTTATACACAGCTTCTGTATCATCTTTTTCAACCTTCTGTCCGTCTAATACTTCAATATCCTTAATATCTACAGTTGTTCCTGCAAATGTAATCTTAAAATCCGAATTAGCAAAAAAATCAAAAGGAATAGCTGTCTCAACCACATAAGGTCCGGCTGTATTACCATGTGCATTATTAACAGTTACAGTCTCCGAATTCTCTATATCCCCATACCATGAATTCTTTGCCTGTGCACTGTCTTTCCATCCAGTAAACTGAATCTTATCTGATATTCCCGTTGTTCCGTCAGCATAAGTAATACTCACAGGATTACTTCCCATATAGCTGTAGTCCCATTCGGTCTGAACAGTTCCTTCATACATAAAATAAAGCTTTGAATAATCTGATGAAACCGCTGCTTTCCACAGCTTAACACCAGCAGCATCTGCTGTTCTTGATGTAATATCATCCCAGTCATCTGTATCAGAATCGACCACAATATTACTTCCCTTAACAACTGGATTTTCCTTCAAAGCAAATACATCAACACTCCCCAAAACATTTGATAGATTAGCAGTATATGTGTTCCTTATCTGTCCTGCATATACTGATACCGGCATTGAAACAAGCAACGCTGTCATACCAGCTAATGCAGTAATTCTCTTATAATTGTGTTTCATGGCAACTTCCTCCCGTCTTTAGCAATTATAATAAATAGCCGCATCCATTTAATCATTATCGTTCAAATGTATTCAAAATTATTCATATCATTAATATATTAAATCTTCTTATGTACATTTTAATTCATCGGCATATCTGTGTCAATTATTTAACAGAATTTTCACAAATGTATTGAATGTCTGGGGTCGGCTGGCTCGACGGTCTGTCGTCCGGCTCAATGGCCTGTCGTTCCTATAAATTTTATTTTTTTGCTTCTTTTATAGGCATATTTCCTAAAAAAATCACTTAAACTAATAAAAACAACTCAAAAATACCCATAAAACAACATTTACATGCTATCTTATGGGTATTTCATAATAAAATCCACTTAAAATATCAAAAATCGCTGAAATTCAACCTATAAATCTATAATCAATACGACTACCTATAGGTATCACGTCAAATCCTGCCTTATACAAACAAGCAGTTTATCGATGACGGATGGTTTATCTCAGACATGCAGCTTATCGATGACAGGCAACTTATCACCAACAGACGTTTTATCTCTGACAGGCGGCTTATCAACCATGAAGTCCAGCTGACTGACGAATCATATCCTCAACAACAATATCGTATATTTCACCGATAGTACTGCAGTACTCAAGCACCTTCCAAGGCTCGTTAGTATGGAAATGAATCTTGATAAGATCCTCATCGCCTGCTGCAATCAGGCAGTTTCCTTCAAAATGCTCTGTAATATAATCTGCAATAACGTCCTCATCTAAATCTTCATCTCTTCTGTCAATAAGAAGCTGTGTATCATAACGGTATGCAAACTGATCATCTTCAACATCTACGCTATGTATATCTGACATAAAACAATCCTCCATAATCTGTCTTTATGTGTGGTTAGCCGCATGTTCTGTCCGACTAACCCGACACATTATCTCACATATCAGCCATAACTTCAAGTATCAGAATATTCTTCTGATAAAATTATATAACCCATTATTCCAGACACTTACCTCATGTGCTCCCGGTCTTATATAGAAAATGTGGTTAATTCCATGACTTGACATATAATCTGAATAGTTAATAGCAGATTCCTTGCAGTAAGGATCACTGTCGCCCGTTACAATAAGAGTAACCAAAGGCTGCTGCCCTCCATCCTTAACAAGTTCAGGCAGAAGAAATCCTCTGTTTCCATAAACTCTTTCTCCACTTCCTGTATCAACCACTCCTCCTACCGGGGCAAATGCACCTACATATCCAAACACATCAGGATGTGCAAAACACAGGAAAAGCGATTCTCTTCCGCCAAGTGAATATCCTGCTATTGCAGTATTCTCTCTTCCCGTTCTGGTAGAATAATGCTCGTTAATATATGGAATCAATGCATTAATAACATCATACTCACACGCATCATATTTTGCTGTAAGTTCAGAGAAATCATAGTCTGACTCCTGACCACCATCAGCATCTGTGAATACAGTAAAGCTCACCATAATCACAGGATTCCTGTTATAATCATCAACTGCATTCTGTGCAACATACAAAGCCCCAATTCTGTTATATTCAGAATAACTTCCGCTCATTCCATGCAAAAGATACACAACCGGATAACGCTGTGACTCATCATAATCTCTCGGAAGATATACACAAGCCTTGCGTTCACTTCCGGTTGTCGGTGAATAATAGCTTATCTCATCAACATTTCCATATGTTACCCCTGGTCGTTCATCATTATAATCATCTGGTGTGTCATAATCTGCCGTCACTTCATTAGGCACCGTTCTGCTCTTACAGCCCGACAATCCTGTCACTGTAAATGCTGCTACCAGTGCCATTAACACAGAAACCGCCTTGTATATATTTCTTGAAATCATAATCCGGTACCTCTTACAAACCTTCTTACAATCTCTAATCCACCAACCGGTGCACAGAATTTCTGATTATGCTTTCTGCACTCTTCATAGACATATTCTAGGTTGAACCACTCAACGCCGTCCAATTCTTCCTTCTGCAATGTAAGTTCATCTATATTGACTGGCTTTGTGTATACATAGACAAATGCAATCTCACTGTCCTTAAACATCTTGCCATAAAATTCTTTTTCATATTGGATTACAAATGTATCAACAAACTGTAAATCATCAACAGAAGCCTTAATTCCAAGTTCCTCATGCAGTTCTCTTATAGCAGATTCCTCCGGTTCGTCACCGGCCTGAATATGTCCCGCCGAAGAAGTATCATATCTTCCAGGAAATGAGTCCTTATTCATAGCCCTTTTCTGCAGCAGTACCTCTGCTCCCTCATCAGACTTTCTTACAATCCACACATGCGCCGTTCTATGCCTGATTCCCTCACTATGTGCAGTCTTACGCTCAACAGTCTCGCCTGTTGGTTTTCCATTCTCATCAACGATATCAAGTAATTCCATGTCAAATCCGTACTCCATCATAATAAAAAAGCCACCAGCTATCGCGAGTTCTACGGGAAAAATAAAGTGATTGAACCTAGACTCCGATAGTACCGCTTTCGCAGCACCCCTCCCAGGACTGGTGGCTTACATATTATATTACTATGTGATTGAAAATTCCATAGGGATAATATCACATTTTAAAAAGTCGCACTAAGCAGGAAGAACAATACATATATTGCAAATGTTTCTCCAACTGTATATAATGCGGTCTTTACCCATACATTAGGCTTCTCCACATGCTGTACAGTTCCAGCATTTGCAGTAATCTTTTTCTGATATTCCTTAATAATCATGATTCCCACAACCGCACCTATAACGCAAGCAATTATGTACAAATAATATGAAAACATCGGTTTTGCCTGAACATAGCCACCATATTCGTCGTTCATTGTATTAGTAATAACAAAATACAGACTTATCAACGCAAGTGCAGATGAGCCAAATGCAGCAACTGCCTCCTTTCCCCAGCCTTTTCCTTCATTCTTTACCATGCATATGCAAAATGCTGAAATAGGTGCAAGCAGGAATACAATCATTCCTACAGTGCCATTATCTTCTTCATCATCTGAACCATAATAGTCATAGTAGCTGTTCTGGGTTGTATCTTCAGTTTCAAACGTTAAATCAGCCATACTTACATTTCCAACATTAACCCCTGCACATGAAACTGTGAACATTGGGAAAAAGAAGCATGCCGCAGCCACTATTGCAGCAATCTTCATTATAAGTCTGCCCTTAATCTTATGACCTGCAATATTAATTGATACATCTTCTTCTACTGGCTGTTCGCCTGTTGCCTGAACTGGTTGCTGTGGCATAACATATTCATAATTATATTGCTGTCCACCCGCATTGGCATAATTGTTATCTGGTTTATTATTGCCAACCGCCTCATTAAAATCAACAACCTTGCTCTCTACTTCCGCCCCACAATAATTACAGAAACGGACATTATCTTCCAGTTCCTTTCCACATTTTTTACAAAACATAGCTTTGTCCTCCTTCATATATGTTTAAGTTCTTTTGATTACACATATATGGTAACATTTAGGTTGGACACGATATGTCAGTCTCTAAATTTTTGTAATAAAAAATGACGCAGACCTTTGCCCACGCCATCTAATAAATCCGCATATTCTATTTATTATCACACACCTCATCAGTCCAGGTATTATACTTTCCACTGTTGCTTTTCCTAATGTCCTCCTCATTGTAATTATCGAGCTGCTCTTTAAGCAGCTCAATCTGTAATTGTGTCTTCCTGTTAAGCTCGTACAATTCATTAATCTTGTATTTAAAAAAGATCATAATAGTCAGGCTAAACCCAACCCAATATATGAGAAATATGGTTGTAAATTTTCTTAACTTATGTTCCCTGCGCTGCTGCCTTTTACGTTCATTGATATAACCCATTTTTCGCTCCGTATCCATCATTCCTCCTCAATTTTTATATAATCATTGTATTAATCCAGACTGACATGCTGTGTCACAGCAAAATATTTATGAATAAATTTACTGTGACAGGCTTTGTCGCTAATCTGATATAACATATTGTCTATAAAATATAGTATAATCAATATCAGGAGGCATCGGATATGGATAATGAATATAAGAATTATAAAGCTGACAGAGTCCTTAAACTGCTATTTCGGGCTTTAAAGGGTGAGTCTCTCTCGGTAGCCGCACTCGCCGACGAAAGTAATGTGTCAACAAGAAGCATAACAAGAGATATTAACGATTTGAAAGCATTCCTTGCCGACTATCGCGATATTCTTGGCAATGCTGAGTTAAAATACTCTGCTTCAGACCACTGCTACACATTAGAGATGGACAATCTGTTTTCTAATAAAGAACTTTTCGCCATAGCTAAAGTGCTTATCGGAAGCAGGGCGTTCAGCCATGAAGAACTGCTCACAATAATAGGAAAACTGAAAACACACACAAGCTATTCAGACAAAAAACGCCTTGAACAGCTTATTGCCAAAGAAATGTTTAACTATGAGGAAGTCGGCTCAGACTGCGACAGCGTGATTGATAATGTATGGAAGCTTTCCAACTACATTCAGGAACAGCGTGCAATCACAATCAGCTATTATAAAATGAACCGTGACAGGGTCAAGCACAGAATCATACCAGTATCAATAATGTTTAGTGAATACTACTTCTATCTGATTGCATACAAATGTGAAGACACATTATCTGATACACCTACATATTTCAGAATCGACAGAATCTGTGATATGACTGTCCACAGGGAAAAGCTTGAACTTCCTAAAAATGTTGAATTTGATGAAGGACTGCTCCGCAAACGAAGCCAGTTCATGTGGCCAGGACCACTCAGAAAAATCAGATTTGAATTCACCGGACCATCACTCCAGGCTATTCTTGACCGTCTGCCAACCGCCAGAGTAATTGACCGCTACGACAACAAATATCTCATTGAAGCGGAAGTCTACGGCAACGGAATCAAAATGTACCTGTTAAGTCAGGGCTCATGGGTAAAAGTAATTGCCCCTGATGAATTTGTTAAAGAAATGAAAGATGAGATAGAAAAAATGCAGTTGCTTTATTAAGAAAATATTTAAACAACTCCCCATAAGCAGTCAACGCTTATGGGGAGATTATTATTACTATTCAGTTATTATTCACATCAGATCTTACTTAACAAATCTGCTTTCTTCGCAACGAATTCCTCTTCCGAAATAATTCCTGCATCCTTTAACTGTGCAAGCTTCTGCAACTGCTCCAATGCGTCAGGCTGTGCCGGAGCTGTCTGAACCTGAATAGGCTGTGCTGCGGCTTTCTTAGCATTTTTTCTCATCTCATGATAGATTGCAATAATTCGTGTTGCCTCGGCAAGATACAAGGTATTGATAACTTCTTTCGAGCCGGCAACTGAAACCTCCAAATCGCATAGCTTAAATGCAGCTGTAAGTGCAGTATCAATAACTGCCGTCAGAAAATCACTTGATGTAGAATTCTGAATAGTTGACATGCTTGTCACATCTTCAAAATAAAACTGCTTGACATTAGCCGTTGCTCCAAGCATTTCCCTGTTCACAAATATCAGCTGATTGTCAGTACACGCAACATAATCCACCGCTGTAAGCGAGTCTACGCCGCCTGCATAGAAAAGAAGCTGCTCATCATCGTCAATAAAGTACTTCTTAACCTGCGCATATATCTTATCACCAATCTTGGCTCTTATCTGGTCGTTGACCTCCTGCCTGTCAATCGTGAAATCCTGCTTTCCAAGGCACTCAAAATAATAATTAAGTGACATAAAATCCTGTCTGTAAGAGCCTTTAATGCTGATTGTAGTCAGCTTAACTCCGTTAACCATCACATTTGCAGCAGAATCATTAATCTCCATTAAAAATGTATTGATACTGGCTGTCGGAATCTTGCCCTTAACCCAGAAACTGCTGTCCTTTTCATATCTGAACTTAAATGCAATGAAATCCTCGGTGATAACTATACCGGCGTCATTGCCATCTTTAATAAAAATGTGTGGAACTGCGCCCTGCAAATCAACGCCACCTTTATCAGCAAACTTCTTCATCGCTTTTTCATCAATGTATGGTGACATTGTAAGGCATGAAATGTTAGGTCTGCTGCCAGGAAGCACAAGCATTTCATAATAATCCTTAGTAAACTTGTCAATCGCAGCCCTGTTGCCTTCGCCCCAGAAGCTTCTGCCTCCAGCGCTATATCCTGCAACAATACTTTCAATTAGTCTGTCTGAATACTCTTTAACTTCCTGCTCCATAGCTGCTGTATAAGCCTGCTTCTCAGCTTTCTTCTGCTCGTTAGCCTCTTTCATCTTGCCATAAGTATCCATTGCTGAATCCTTCATCGCACCAGCTTTCTCTGCAGCCTTTCCTGCTGTTTCCTTTAACTTGTCCATAAATCCCATAGTCATATCCTCCTTTGGTTGTTCACTTTATTTGATGTCTAAAGTGTACCGCCGGAGGATGACAGAATGTGGCAGAGTAAAATGATTCTATTACTTTTATTTAAATCTGTTCTTCTTACTCCATGGAATATCACCTGTTCCTAACACACTATTGGGTCCGCAATAAGGACACCACATTTGATTAGTGTCAGGATTAAATACATATTTTCTTTTGCATATTGGGCATTTTTTATAGTTCCCTTTCTTAATCCTAAATCTATCTATACTCAAATTTATCCCCCTCATCTGTTCTATTTACCTGTAAATCTTAAATTTTTATCATTATACATATTTACAAATTCACTTTAATATAATTATCAGTTGTTATTCTGTCATCTGAATACATTATTTAATCACGGTAAAACAAATCCCTGGTATATACTTTATCCATATATGGTAACAATTCCTTTTCTATTCTATTTGCAAGTATTATGTCACATTTATTATAAAGTTCTGACAACTCTTTACATAAAATCGTACCATGAATAGTTTTTTTATCCATAAGCATAGGCTCAAATATCCTGACTTCTGCGCCAGAATGGACTAATTTATTAATAATATCTACACTAGCAGCCCCACGAATGTTATCCGAGTTCTTTTTCATTTGTAATCTATATATCCCGACTTTTTTACTGATACTAATGACTTTCTTAACAACATTAATCTTTCTTAGCTCATTTGATTTACTGATTGCATTAATCAAAGAATCTTTCTCTGAAAACTGATATGCGATTTGTTTCGTATCTTTAGGAAGGCAGTATCCTCCATATCCAAACGAAGGATTATTATAATAATTACCAATCCTTGAGTCAGCACAAACGCCTTCAATAATGTTTTGTGGATTCATTCCCTCTCTTTCAGAAAAAGAATCTATCTCATTAAAAAAAGATATTCTCATAGCTAAATAAGCATTTGAAAAAAGCTTTATTGCTTCAGCTTCCTGAGAAGTTGTATAAAAAACAGGAAACTCTAACTTCTTATTACCATGAATAATTTTCATAAGCTTTTCTAATTCAGATTTAACTCCGCCTAAGACTACTCGTGATGGATTCTCAATATCATAAAATGCCCTACCTTCTCTTAAAAACTCGGGCCAATAATATAAATTTTTGTATGCTAAATGTTGTTGAATTGACTTCGTAAAACCAACAGGAACAGTCGAGCGTATAACTATCATTGAAGAATTGCTTTTATTATTTACAATTTCTTCTATCCATTTTTCTAATATTGTAATATCCAACAATCCATCAATAGCATCAGTAGGCAAAGCTAGAATAAAGCAATCATTATTACTAATACATGCTTCTTTTTGTTCTTCAATAATTATATTAGACTTATTCATTTGATAAGCCTCTTTTAAATCATTATCATCAATTGGCAATAAATCTTTTCTGAGACAATCTAATTTATTTGAATCAATATCATAAATCGTTACATTTTGTTTCTTCGAAATGGCTACAGTTGTTGCAAGCCCCACATAGCCGCAGCCGACAACGCATATTTTCATTTTTTCTCCTCGTATTATAATAAAAAATTATTCCAATATAGCTATCTTCAAGTTGTTTTTTATTTGCTCAAAAGAAAGGACTTTTTGAACAGTTCTTCCCTTATTAGATTCTTTCTCATAATAATCATTATCTGTAGACAATTTAATTATTCTCTCAACCATGTCATTTTCTGAATTTGCCACTAAGGGATACACTCCTATATTCTCCGCTTGTAAAACACATTCTAGTTTACTAAACACAACTGTTGGAAGTCCCATTGCCATTCCTTCATATATTCCTCTTCCAAATGTTTCCCAATTTGAAACCGAAATATTAATTGTACAATTATTCATAATTTTTTCCATTTCCACATATGATAAATTACCAACAAAAGTCACTTCATTCATTAAATTTCTTTCATTAATATATGAAAGACACTCTTTAAAAATCATTTTATCTTGAATAGCTCCAATACAAATCAATGATACTTCATATCCAATTTTCCGTAGCTTATCAACAACCCTTAATGCGCAAAGATGATTCTTCTGCAATCTTACAGATGCAACATAAACCAAACTTATTTTTTTGCTTCTTAACTTTCTTTCATGAAATGTGCAATTTAGCGATCTTGGTATTACACATATTTTTGATGAATCCACTCCACATTCTTTGACAAGAATATTTCGTTCAACATAACTCGGAGTAATAATTTTGTACACAAGACTTATACATCGTTTTTCTAATATTTTATACTCATCTGGAACATACTCTCCCGCTTTTTCATATGAAGTAGATGTAAACATAGGTAATAATACTAATTTATTCATTATTTCAATATCATTTTCCAGATTTAGTATTAACGATACATGTTGAACAATTATTAACTGATATCTGTCCTCTATTTTTCGAATTTCTTTTGCAACCTCTTTTGCCTGCTCAACTCTTGTAAAAAACTTTTCTCCTCTCCTGTCAGAATAAGTCTGAAAGCATGCAAAATCTTTTTCCGTAATAAAGACCCTGTTTATTCCAGGTAGAGTAGCATTATCTTTAATATCATCTCTAAAACATAGTAAATCCAATGTACAATATGGTGATAAACTACTAATTACTTCATTTATAGTTGTATCTCCTCCATCATTGCTTTTTGATTTTTGAGGCCATTTAGCAGCTACATACAAAACATTTTGAATATTCTTTGAATTTTTCAATTAAATTTCCATCCTTTTCTCTATTTAAACTTATAGAAATTGTTAACAATTATATCCGCACATGGTTTAATATTTAGCAAACAATTCACTTGATTTTTATGTATAATTTCATACCTGTTATTAATTTCATCAATATATTTATCTATATAGCATAAATTTGAATAAGTGAAACACATAGGCATATTTATTTCATCAAGTATATCATTTCTATCAGATAATATAATGTTTCCATTCATTACTCCTCCAGAAACACGATCATGAATACACATATCATAGTTTGGATTACTGTTTAAAACTATTTCAATTTCATTTTGAAGACTACGATACTCGGAATAGCTCTTCTTTCCCAAAAAATGTATATTTTTATTAAAAGATATACTATCAGGTCTTTCAGACAAAACATAAACCTCATGTTTATTTATAGACTGAAGTATTCTCACCCGTTTTTTTACACGAATATATCCATTGGCAATCTCGAAAAATTTTTGCACATTCTTTATATCCTTTTCTTTGATATATTGAACTATATATCTATTAAAAGATTCATCATAATCATAGTTATGTAAAAAATCCCACAATAATATTTTATCTTCTGACTTCTCTATTTCATCTTCGAAATCCAATATATCTTTAATTTTCATAGGTGCTAAAATTATTTTTCCCTTTTTCTTTAATGTTTTGTTAATCTTGTACTCTGGATATGGTAAAGACATGCTTATATAATCTGCTCTATGACATTTAGGAAACAAAGAAAAATTTCCATCAATGTATATCAATCGATTATATTTTGATTTAAAATCACAATTTTTATATCTTAAAGGATTATCAATTATCCATTGATAATTCATTGTTTTAAATACCTCATACATCGGTTTACCATCAACATAAAATGAATACTGACCTACATTAATTGAAAAATCCACTTTGTTCAGTTCCAAAATATTTATTGCTTCCTCTTTGTTATTAGCATATATTACTTCTATACTGGCTTGTATAAATATACGCTCTATATTCCTATAGAACTCATCAAATGAATCATATGCACCTCTATAGTTACATTTAAGTAATAATACTTTCATTTGAATATCCACTCTTCTTTCTTATGTTGCGTATGTGACCAACAAATCCGTTTATTTTTCTTATCATTTATGTGACAATATCTGCAAAAACTGTTTGGCGACCTAAGGAATTCAATAATTTCATCTCTATTATATTCATAAATAGAAATTCCAGCATTCCTGTTATCAAAACTCTCGTTAAAATATTCATTAAAAATATTAATATATGCTGCATGAGGACATATAAACAACTTTCCATCATTTAAACATGTATCATTATTCGAATATTTACATTCTAAAAAAGTCTTTCTATAGTCAAGAAGATTGTCTTGACTTAATCCCATATTTTTCCAACTATTTTTACTATCTCTAACATTAAATATTTCTACTTTAACACCCTTTTTGATAATAAACTTGAATAAATCATCATAATCTATATTTATTGGATATGTTGTCACACAGATACAAATATCATTTTCTCTACAACATGAATAAAAGCTATCCGGCATATTTTTTAATAAAATACCATTTGTAACAAGTTCTAATCTTGCCAACGGAAAAATTTGTCTTGTTAAACACAAATAATCGGTCACTCTATTATTAGTAAGTGGCTCTCCCCCCAAAAGATGAATATGATCTATATCGTCACCAAATAACTTTTTCATTTGAATCATATCCTCTCTAAATTTCTCAAATGGATAGATGGAATTTTCTTTTGCTAATGACGAAAAGTGATCACAGCCTGCACAATTTAAGTTACAGGAATCGGTTATATGAATTTCAAAATAAAACGGCAATCTTTTCTTCTTTTTTCCTCTAATCAAATAGTATTTACTTCTAAAAAATTTATATAATTTACTTCTCTTTTTAATCACTACAGTTCCTCCTTTGTATTAGATAATCAATTATTTCCTGATAATATAAATCAGAATCATTCAAAACTATACATTTTTTGTTAACTGAGCTTAATATTTCTTTAAGACGATTAAGTTCAGTTCTCTGATATAATTCTATCTCATCTAAAGAATACTTATATAAAGCCTTAATTCCCTGTGTTTTTTTCATTCTTTCCAATACAATATACGGATTAGTATTTAAATAAAAAAAGCAATCTCCAATCTGATGATATCTTAAAGGTCTATTTTCTACCCAGCCTCTGTCATAAACTAAGTATCCTACATGACTATCTAATAAAACATATTCATAATGCTTCTCATAATCTCTAAGTTCATTTTCAATATGTTCTACTATATAGTCCATTTCATTAATTGATAAATCACAATCTTTTTTCCCAAAAATTATCTCTGCATATTTAGCCATCAAGCTTCCTTTTCGTAATGCAATTGTTGATGTTTTCATTCCTTTAACCAATTGCTCCACAAGAGTAGACTTTCCACTTCTTGGAATACCAAAAATAGTTATTATCATACTACTCCCTCTTTAAACTTTCTTGAAGCAAGCCAATATCTTCATATGTATAACCTATGCTTAACAGATAACTCTCAACCGTGTAATATTCTTTTTCAAATCTGTCTAAAAACATTACAGCATACTTTCTTGCAGATTGCCTTGTTAATCCTTTTTCATGTCCAATTGGTTTATTTTCATATATCTTATCAGTCATAGAATATTCTTCAATTATTTCCATTCTGCTACACCCCATTAACATTTGTAAGATAATGCTAATAACTCCAGTTCTATCACGCCCTATAGCACAATAAATAATTACTTTCGCAGTTCTATTCTTTATTATGTCAAGAATACCTTTTATCTGCTTTTTTTGTGATAAAATATACATATAATAATCAGTTGAAGAATAATATGATGAACACTCCTCATCTAATAAGCTGTTATGATATGAAAGTGGTAAATTGTAGTATTCAAAAAATTTTTTCAACATTTCTGTATTTGAACTAACTGGCTTTGTCGATAAATCAATACATATGCCTATTTTATTTTGTTTTAATTTTCTAATATCTTCATCTGTAATACCTTTCAGTGAATCACTTCTTAAAATACCACTTCGTTTTCCATTAATCATAACCCATCTTGTATTCAATGTACTCTTTAAAATTGATATAAAATTAAAATCACTATTATTCTCGCTATAATATCGATCAAAAGTATAGTAATTTTTTTCAAAAATCATTCTGCAAATCGTAATAGGCTCAGTAACATTATGTAAATAAAGAATTGCTGCTCTGTGCGAGCCATCTCTAATTATGTCAGTATCATTGTATAAAATAATATATTGACCATTGCTTCCATATTTATCAATTGCTAAATCATTAATTAGTAATCTCACTCTCTCTTCGTGTGATTGTCCAGTAAGATTAGTATGTGTTTTTATATCTGGTATTTCTCCTGACTGTATCATTTTATAATACTTGCTGTCAGGTATTTTCACTTGCTCCTTTTCATTAACAAATATACTTAATTCATCGAAATATTTCTGCTCAAAACGGATATTAGTCAGATATGGCAAATCAACTGCAAACATATACTCAAAAAAAACAGGATCTAATGCTCTGTAATTTAATTCTGGAATGCTTTTATAATTCTGAATAGCATTGTATATATATTCAACAAACTCACCAAATTCTTCTCTTGACAATTTATATTCTTTGTACCTATAAACGATAGTAATATTATTTTCAACAACTAAATATACAAGTTCAATTTTTTTTGAAAAAACAAACCTTTTTCCTGATAGTTGTTTTATTTCAATCCATTCAATTTCCTTCTTACATCTAATAATAAAACTGGTAAAAAGGAGAAAATCTATTTCATTCAAATTAATATTTAATTTTTTATAAGTTAGATTGTAATTTTTCTCCATCAATATTCAAATAATCTCCTATTAATAAATTTGATGACTCTGGCTTCATTATTTTTCTTCCACTAGAAGAAGAAAATGTCATTTCTCCAAAATAAATTTTCCCCTTACACAAATAAAAATCCACACGAACATGGTCAAAAGGTTTTGCCAAAACACCTGCTAAGTCAATCATTTTTCTGATACTTTCTTTATCAATTTTAAAGTCAATTTTTTCATATGAATCAAATTGAAAATCAGCAATATTTAAATTCTTATCAAATACGGTTCTTTTATGATTACCAAATCTATCCTGATCAACAAACATATATACAAAATTCCCATTAAAAAAGAAAAATTTATAATCTGGTAAATCCCCATTTGTTTCCAAATACTGCGTTAAAAAAACAAGTGGTTCAATACCTTTATACTGCATTTCATATCCGTGGCAATAAGCATACTCTATCTCCAATTCTTTGCTGATTCTCTTTTGCAATTTCCTAAAATCCTTATATGACAGATTATTCTTATTGCTAATAATATGAGTCATATGAGCACCATGATTACATTGAATTACAAATTTACTTGGAAGTGCATCATAATTAATTTCAAATGGACTTTTATAGATTTCTTTTCCGTCAATGCTAATAATAGGAACAAGATATTCTTTTCCTATTTTTTCAGTTACATATTGTCTTACTCGATATTTATCTGTACAGTTAACCTTGTCCTTCGTCATTCCATATAACTTTAACAATTGCTGTTTTTCTGTAAATGTTTTGGGACAATCCAGATTAAGTATCTCTCCCGTCTGTTTTTTATACCATAGTTTTAAATATTCTCTTTGTTTTCCTTTTATTTCATATCTTTTTTCACGAGATATTTCACATTTCCATATCGCAATATAAAGAATATTATCCTTAATGTATTTCCATAAACGCTTCATACCCTATTCACTTTCAATTTACTATTTTTATACATTTCTCAGATATTTAACTGTTTATTCCATTCAGGATAACCATAATAGGCAATGAACTGTCCCTCCAGTCTTTTTGTCTCAAGTACTGCCTCTTCAGTATCACCAACAATTAAAATATAAGTTATAATTTCGTCTAAATGCTCATTAATAGTTCTCCCCGAAAGGTGCTTTCTTGCACTATTACTTTGTCTGCGATAATCACTTAAACGCTTCCTGAATCCACCATTATATAACTCGATTGCGCGACCAACATACATTGTCCTGCCATTCACGACATGTCGATAAAGACCAACACAATGATTATAAGGTGTCAAATTAGCTGTTTTTAATGGTCCAATACAAATCCACTCCTTATCCCATTGTTCAACTGTTTTACCTGATTTTCCAACACTAATATTAGAAAAACTATTCTTAGAAACAACTTCAGAAATCAATCCATCAGCCACTTTTTTTGCTATATCTAATAAATCCATAAACTCTCCTGTTCAATATGGCCAGCCATTTATCAAAATATCTTTTTCCGATATTAAAACTTCCATCTGGCGTTCTTGTTTTTCATATTCAATTCCTGGTTTATAGGCATTACTCAGAAAATAAATTTTCTGATTCTTTGAACCAATCCAATCTCTCTCCGTATCATATTCTTTCTGAATAAATGCTCCATCAACAAGCATATCTGTATACTCAATCAGCTTATTAACCCATTCATTTTCCATAGTTTTTAATTCATCATACAAATATCCAGTAAAGACAAGCACTGTGAGCCCAACAGAGTGAGCCCACAAAGCAACTTTGCTTAATCCTTCTGCCTGCAAAAAAGGTTCTCCACCTATTAAAGATATTCCTTCTATTTCATTACAAAACATAGACTTGCGAATAAGATTAATCAAATCTTTTGTATCAACCATAATATTTTTTCTGATTTCCTGCATATCTGGGTTACAACACCCAGTACATCTTCTTTCACAACCTTGAACCCAGATAGCAAATCTTTTTCCTGGTCCTTCGGACTCAGTACACAATCTAACCGATGCAAGATTTAAATACGCCATTAAATCACCTACTTTAAGTCAAAGTCAAATAGACATTTTTCTGGAATAAGTTGCTTAATTATAATCTGTCTGTTTCGCAACATATCTGAACGTGAAAATATGTACTCTGATAACGGATTTATTAAAACTGTTTCCATAACATTCAAAAGTCCACGACCACCATTTTGTTTACCAGCTTTCTTACCAATAGAAGCAAAAATCATATCTTCATCCTCAAATTCGATTCTTGCCCCATATTTTTCTTCTACAAAATCCTCTATTGTCTTGAACTTTATCTTTGCAATTTGGGTAAATACTTCCGGATTATCAATAAAATTAAATGCAACTATGTTATCACCAATACGATTTAACAATTCTGGCCTGCCAAGTTTCTCAATAAAATGACTCTGCACTTTTTCAACAAACTGCTTCTTAACTTCATCAGGTTTCATATTAGGGTCAACCTCCGCTGCTCCTATATTAGAAGTAAAAATAATAATTGTTTCAGAAAAATAAACTGTTTCACCTTTACCATCAGTAAGACGTCCATCTTCAAGTATCTGTAAAAATTTATCAAGAATTCTACCATGTGCTTTTTCAATTTCATCAAACAGTAACACACAGAAAGGTTTTTCCTTCACTGCATTTGTCAACTGACCACCAGCCTCATATCCGACATATCCTGGAGGCGCGCCAACAAGTCTCTGGTCACTATGTTCATGATTATATTCAGACATATCAAAACGAATACAAGCATTTTCATCACCAAACACAAAACTTGCTAACGACTTTGCCAGTTCTGTTTTTCCTACTCCAGTTGGACCAACAAAGAACAATGTTCCTTTAGGCTTTTTTGCTTTTGAAGAATGCTGCAGACCTGAAAATCCAGTATAAGCTCTTATAATCACATCTTTCACTTTATCAATTGCAGCGTCCTGTCCCTTAACTCGTTTTCCCAGCTCATCTTCTATACGCTCGATTTTATCCTTGGATAATTCTTCCCAAGGACTTACTTTCTCGCCATATTTAAAAAGATTTATAAGCTTCTCAAAAGTCATTTTCTCATTCATCTGACGTGATAATTTCATCATCTGAGCAATATCTTTAAGTGAAAAACCATCTAATGCATCAATAAGATCATCTTTTGCAGCTTTATCCGTAATAATATCCTGTGTTATGTTAAGGCATGCTCTATTCGTATCTATAAAATGTTCTCGTTCATTATGACCTGGCATTGGAACATTTACCGAACTTACCATTGAATTATTCAGATAAAATGCTGGTGGTATCATTGCATTATTATGAGCAACAATAACTACAATGTTTCCTATATCTGCAAAATTGCTATCTAACATATTGTATGATTGACTTGCTTCTAAAGTCTTTCCTAAAATAGCCAAATAGTCTCTTTCCTTCTCTGACAATGAATTTGCATTTCCAAATATATAATCAGAATAATCAAGAACAAATGCTGTTTTATTATAACTATTCTTTATAACATTCAGCATATATGGAAAGAACTCATCTGGTGACCTATAATGATTACCACTTTGATTCGCACTCATATCAAAATTTTCTAAATCATAATCATCAGCTCCATTCTCTGTAGAAGTCTGATTATCCATTTCTGTAATTTCATCAGATACAGCATAATCTATACCATCAACTCGATCCCATTTAATAACCTGCCTAAACCCTTTATCTCGTATGTATGAAATAAGTGTATTGATTACAGAATCATATCTGCCAGAATTTTTACGATTAAGCATTATATCCGCCGTATTACCAAAAACAATAACAGAAGACTTATAACCTATGTCTCTGCTAAATCGTTCTAACCATATATTTAATTCTTTATCTGCCATCACGCTTTCCTCCCTACATTATTAGGTAAATTATTTGCATCCATTGAAAGTCTGTCCGGATTCTCCCATAAAACTCTCTCATCTGACAGTTTTACTGAATATACCTGTTCAAGTTCAACATTAAACTTCTCTATATCCTTCAAGCATGTCATTCCCTGATAATTATCAAATTTATATGCTATCTTTCCACATAAATCCACATTACATACTGCTGATTTTCCAGATGGTTGTTTAGCAACAATCTTTACATAATTTTTTTCACCGGTATGAATTAATTGAGGTTTCTCAACTGTAAATTCCTGCTTTTTCAGTTGCATTATAATAGCCTTTACTGTTTCCCTTCTGGTTTCTTCAGAAATTAAAGTATTATCAACCTCATTTTCAAGTTCAACTACTTGTTTTTCAACACTATCTGCATCTATTGCACCTGTTTCAATACCGGCTCTAAGTTTATTAATTCTGTCTAAAAATTCCTGTGTCTTCTGTTGATTTTCAATTCGTTCTGATTTTAATCTTTCTTCAGCTTCGCTAATAGCCTGAACAGCATTCTTCTGTCTGTTCTTCTTAGCAGTTGTTTCTTTCCATTCACCTCCCTTTTTCTCAGCGGCAGCTATAACATCTGATGACCTTTTTCTAAGTTCTGATATTTTTGTTAAATTTCCCTTTTCTATATCTGCCTTAATCTGCTGCATTTCAGATATAGCAAAATTAACGACAATAGGATTATTGACAGTCTGAAGAATTTTAAAGTATTCCTGCATTAACTCATTATGTTGATGCTCTTTTTCAGCTCGTAAGTTTTCAGCTCTCATACGCTCGCTGCGTTCAAACTGCTGTCGTGCTTCATATGCCAGCGACGACATACTTCTAATATATTCCCCTACTTCATAACTAATCTCTCTTGCTGCTTCAGGATCTGATGTTAATAAGCTTCTGATTCTAGCCAGATCAGACTCCAACCTGTTCATTTCATCTGGAATATATGCTGCAAATCCTTTATCCTTCATATCTCTATACTGCTGATTATAACGATTATAGAATTGTTCAGTTTTTGCAGCTATTGTATTCAGATATATTTGTCTTCTTCGTTCTTTTTCTAAAGCATATGAATATTCACTTGATCTGCTCATAATCCCTCCTTATTTATTTATTTCTATTTTTCTTATTTTTCTTAGATTTCTTACTGCCTGTTTTATTTGATAACCTATCATGTTGTTTCTTGAGCTGATATGATTCTATGGTCATATTTTCTATTTTATTAGCAGTTGCAATATTTCCCAAATTAATATCATCAGTTAATAATATTGGTTTCTTTGCACAATATCTTATTGCAATAGAAAGAATCTTATTATCATTACGCTCCTTGTCCAAATCTGTCGATAATAATTCAGGATAACTTGCTTCTCCAGTATTAAGCCAATCACATGCCGTATATTTTCTTATATTCCTGATTACCTCTCTGGCTCTAAATGCTGTTTCTTCATCTTCTGAGGTCTTAAGTTTATCCAGTTCATTTGACACAATTAACGGAATAACCAATAATGCTTTTTCTCCATCAAACCAAGAGATAAGGTCTGGCTCATTTATTAAAGTACAAGTGTCTACAATATATACCTTGTTAAACCTCATGAAAGAATCATCAAAAAATGTAGCGAGTGCATTTCTCAACCCCGCAATATTAATCTTTATATTAACAAAAGGTATATGAATATCAGGCTCAAGGACTTCGCTTATATCCATTACTTTATTAGTAAATCGTTCTTCCTCGTCCTGCCATTTTCTAACCTGTTCATATAATATTTCCATCACATCTTTATGCCCGAGGATAAGTTCATTATATTTTTCTTTACTAACTGTTTCATATAGATTCATCTCAGGAACTAACTCTTTAATTCTAAGAGCTATTCTTTTCATATTAAGGATAATCTGCTCTACAACTGTGTACTCATGAATTTCAAAAAGATTTTCATCTGTAAATCTGCCTATAAAATCAAGAATACTATTCTTAGAATACAAATGTTTATATAATCCTTGTTTTGTGACCCAATTAATATAAGCCTTCTTTACTGTAGTAATAGTTTGCCAGAAATCCCAGATATCCTCTAATGAATCCTGTTCTCCAACATTTTCTATAGCAATCTTTAATATTTTCTGGAACAAAGAATCGTCCTGCCGGAATGCATTAATCTCAGCATATTCAGTTATAACCTCCTTTGCCCCATTTATATTCTTACACTGCTCTTTGATGTATTCCTCATTAACAAGAATTCTTTCTTTATCGGCAGCCGAAATTATATTTTGTCCGTAATACTCTCGACTTTTCTCATTAATTAATTCAATTACCCTTGCCTTATTAGTAAGTTTTTGCTCTGCAGAAATAATACGACCTACATACTCCATAAACATATCTTTCAAGCCAAGTTCATATAAAACAAACAATATGCCATTATCCTGCATATAATATTTATCTACCATTGCTACTGCTATATTGGAAAGACTAATCTCATTTATATTAGGGATATATGCAATAGCAATTTCCTTAGATACCGTTCCTGCTGATACACTGGTTATACATGTCTTTATCAAGTCCTTAGAATTTAGATATATTCCATAACCCATTAACTCACAATCTGGCACACGAATAATAATTTGTTTTTTGGAATTTTCCACTTTAAATTCATCCGTTCCAAATACAATCCCAATCCTGATTTTCTTTTTATTCTGCTGATTCCTGTTCATTTCTTTATAATATTTAGCATCAATACAGAATAAATCATCTTTTTGTAAACATTCTTCTATAATTGCATTAATTTCCTCAATTGAAATCAGTTTCTTAATATCCTTATCTGGATTATCTATTTTTACATATGGTAAATATTTTAAATTGTCAGGACAAGAAATCTCTGATTCCTCAAGAGTTATTTCATCAATCCCTTCATCATTAACTTCTGATACCTTCCATCTCATTCCATCAACTAATTCAACATTTCTGGTGATGTTTCTCCAGTATATTTCTGAATTCAATTGGGTAACAGATTTTATCTCGGTAGTTGGTGTAAGCCAGCTTAATTTCTTGTGTCTCTTATCTTTTTGAATTGTTATAAGCCATTCTCTTATTGCACCTTCCGGAAAATCCACTTCATCCGGTTCATCAATATCAATGACACGAATTCCCGTAGATTGTTCTTTATAAGAATTTACTTCTTCCTTTAATGTCTCCGTTGCAACATCATAATAAATAACTAAAGTTTCTTCTGATGTTGCTCCTGGTAAACGCCCTTGAAGCTGCATATCTCTACCGGTTTTTGTCAATTTTAGTTTGTCCATTGTAACATCATTAAGTGAAGTTTCATCATCAATTTCAGAAATATTGATTGCTCCAATATCTTGAAGAGAAATTAACACTGGTCTAATCAATAAATCTGCATCTGATATGGCAAAAATTTTTTCAAAAAATAAAGCGATAGAAACCAACGAATAATCTGTTAATTTCTCACACTTATGTATTGCCTCCAAAATAACCCATTCAATTGCAGTTGATTTCCTGGCAGTAAAATGAGATACTTCCACATTATGCTTTACGCAAGGATATGATAATGTTACTTTTGTGAAAATCATAATTTTCCTCCCATATCTTTATATTCTTCAATAATTTTTTCTTCAATTTCAGGAGTTATAATTTTATTGCTGCTTTTAAAACAGCCCTTTCTGTTCAAAGCTTCCATAATGTTCTTATACACTGGTGCTGTCTTATATCCAGGATTATCCATATTAGGAAGCTGTACTGACTGTCCCTCATACATATGCTTTGCTCCAACAATAAAAAGAAGTTCCTGAGCTCGTGAAAATGCAACATTAATTCGTTCAAATGCAACAACATGTTTACTTGCTCTTCCCTTTTCATTGTTTCTAACCAGGCTTGTGATAATAATATTCTTTTCTTTTCCCTGAAACCTGTCAACAGTATTAATATCCACATCAATAGGTGAAAAATCAAAGTTTTTTCTAGTTTCACGAAACGCCTCTCTGATTTCATTTACCTGCATCTGATAAAAGCTAATTACACCAACAGTCTTCTGATTATGCTTGTTATAGCCTTGTTCTCTGTATGCATCAGCAATTTTCTTGAGCAATTCCATTACAATATATTTTTCTAAAACATTATAATTTGATGTACTATTATTAGGACGAACTTCATAAATTGGTTTATTACTTGGTGTAAATGATGAATCAATCCAATAAGCATGTCTATCAGGTATTATAAAAGTACTTCCATCAACCCCCTTGATGGTCAAATCGTGACTTTTTTCCAATTTTTCTACTTCCTCGGAATTACCGCATAATAAACGCTGTTCATAGAATCTGTTAATAATATCCATGATATCCCTATGCATACGGTATTGAACAAGTAATGAATGCTTTATGCTCTGATCTGCTTGTTCAAAATAATCCTTAAACAAAGAAGATGTAACCATCTTTTGGAACTTTTTGAAGTTTTCTACAGTAAGTAAATCTCTCACCTCTTCAGGTGTGTTTTCCTGATTTTCCGCTAACTCCTTATATGAACCTTCATGCTCTTTGAACATTGGTGGAAGCTGTCTGTGGTCTCCAACTAATATTGCCTTGCGTGCTTTCATTAAAGGAATCAGTAATTCTGGTGGTGTAGCTTTACTAACCTCATCAATGATAACCACATCAAAATCATTGTACCCATTATCAGAAAGATTTCTCATATTATCTGTACAGGAAATACCAACAACATTGCATGCATTAATATAAATTTGCTGATAATATTCCTGGTCATACTTAAATGATTCATCATCGTCTAATCGCTCTTTAAACTCTCTTATTGTTTTCTCCCAATCATTTCGAAATCCTCTTTGTTCCTCAAGCTTTTTTATATTTTCCTCCTTACATGATTTAATGTACTTTATTACATCTTCAGTTTTAGTAGCCTCAGCGTCTAATTTGTACTTTTCTCGTAATTTGCGAATAGTATGTTTCTTAGTATTAATCTGCGCTCTTGTATTTTCTATTTTTTCATTAATGCCAAATATATTGCTTTCAGCAACATTTCGCTTTCTATTAATATCTTCTACATCTATACTTACACGTGATTCTATTTCAGCCTTTATTTCACTCAATGCAATATCTATGGCCTGCTTCCATTTATCAATAACTGATTCAAATGGGCATAACATCTCAGCACAATCACCATTTCTAATTTTTTCCACTATACTATTGTCCAAAATATTTTTTTCAATATCTGAAACCGTTACTATAGAAGAAGAAAATTTAAGTTCATCAATTTTGTTTTTTAAAGACTTCATTTCTTTTTTATACTGATTAATTCCATCGCTGTCATCATTTTCCACACATTTTACTAATTTTTCTTTTACCTCCTCATATCTGTTTTCAAGAATAATTATATTTCCATTATTACTACTATCTTTTCCCTTTACTTCCTTTATCTTCTCGCACAATCCTTTTAGAGTTTTAAGATTTTTTGAAATTAAGTATACACAAGCCTGTTCTTTCTCAACCCCCATAACATCAACATCTAATATTCCCGGTGTCAGATAAATTCCCATCTTAATTGTACTTTCAACAAGTTCATTTAAATTAGATTCAAAAATCTTTAACATATCAACAGACAAATAACATTGAGAATCAGTTTCCCCGTTAAAGCAATCTACGGCTAAACGATACTGATGCTTATCTTCTTCAATTCTTGTATTCGTATCATTAGCTTTCTCATATTCTCTATTTAAATTGTTAATGTAATCCTTTGCTTCTCCATACTGCTTATTTAATTCAGCCAATTGCCTATTCAATGCTGCAATATCATCATTAAATAACTGGGCATCTCGAATGTCTGTATCATATTGTATCCCGTCACTCTCAAGAGAATCCCATAAATCAAGCCAGTTCTTCGATAACTGACCAGACAATGCATGATAAAAATATTTAAGAGCCTCGTCCTCTCCAAATTTTCTCGTTCCTAAATCTTCCGTTCTTCTTTTTCTCTTTCCTTTCTGACCTAATCTTATAGCTCTAATTTCAGGTGAATCTGCCAGTCTTTCTAATGCATTATCAACAGCATCATTTGATTGTGATGCAACTAATACTCTGTCTCCTCTTCTGACAAACTGATAAATAGCTTCTGCTATAACGGTAGTCTTTCCTGTACCTGGAGGACCTTGTATTAAACAGAGATCTGGTGCAGCCAACATCTTATATACAGCTTCTTTCTGGTTGTCATTCTTTTCGATTTTAGAATTAAGCCATTTATCAATTTCTACATAATCATGTTCATCTGGAGTTCTTGCTCTTGTAACATCAAATAACCACATTGCAAGATTAGGTGAATAACTTTCATCTTTTTCTAACTGGTCAATTGCCTGCTGAAATCTTCTAATAAGTACAAAATCTCCGATAGCAGACAAAGCAAGAAAACCATCTGAATAGTAATTACCGATTATATTATCATACACATATTGAATTGTTTCCTCATCATCTAAGTTACGCTGATTTATTTCATCAACATCACGACGATTAAGGTCATAAGCTACCTGGACTATATACGGGTTATCATAAGCATCATAAATGCTTTCTTCTGGTGTATCATATTCATATTCTTCCTCATCATAGTCTCCGCTTGACGACTCTTCTTCTGTAGGAATATATTCCTGTTCTAGTTCTTCTTCAGTATACTCACTATTATCTCTAAGGTAATATTCACTAACAACACCTCTGTACCGTCCCAGTTCAACACTATTAAATCTCTGTTTTTTGCTGTTAATATCACCTACAAAATCAAATCTCCAATCATCTTTAGAATAGTTATTATCAAATACCTGAATATCTCTACTTAGGTACTTTCTAAAAGCACCAAATGTATCCTTATCTTCAAATACCAGCCAGAAATTAAGCCGTTTCTTTTCCTCATCAAATCCGACCTTAAAATATTTACAACCATAAATCTGTCGACTTGCCAACTCTTTTTTCCACTCCAGGTATTCTTTCCATTCCTCAAGCTTCTCTTCAGTATATCTGGTTATTGAACCTGCATCTCGCGAAATATCATAAAGAAAATTAGCAGCAATCCTATCAGGTGTACGATATGGAGTAGCAACCACATCTACTTCAAAATCCAATTGTTCCGTATTCATAACTTCAAATACAGAATCTACAATGAATTCTTTTCCTGCTATACGCCCATTAAACAGCAGCGACACATCTTCAGGTAAATAATTTTCCATAAAATCTCCTGGTGTCCTCGCAGGACGAATTCCAAGCAGCCTGACATCACGCCCGTTTTTATTAGTAAATGTCCGATTTCTAATATACATCTGCTTCTGAAATCCTTCTGGAAAAATTCCTTCAAGAATTTGCTGCAATCTGTTATTTGAGGGCAATTCGTTTAATTTAGGGTATTTTTTTACAATAACCTTTTCACTTTTTTTCAGACGACTATATTGGCTTTCATCTTCGTCTAATTTAATACAAATATTTTTTCCTAAAAAAGACATATCAGAATTATCTATATCATTTTCACTCTCATCATCATCATATTCATCATCATCATATTCGTCATAATGTGATGAATCTGTATAACCATAGCTTTCATGTTGTAATGCACTGGTATAATATGGTTCATCAGATTGTGATGAATAACCAGTATTATTTGTACCTCTTGAATTTGCATTTTCATACATGTTACGCGATTCTCTTAAGCCCGATAAGAAACCATCAAATAAAGCCATATTTTTCCTCCTCATATTTATAATCTAATTATTCTAAATAAAATCTTCATTCCACCACTTCCACATTCTCTCCCTGACTTCTCAGCCACACATTAATTCCCTCTCCGAATACCTCAGCGGATACGGTGTATATGCCATCTTTTTTATCAAGAATCTTTGCTGTAGGAAGACGGTCAAGGACTGCCTCAATGCTTCCGCCTTTGTACCTGAATTTGATTTTCTTGAGCTTGCCGCCATACATGAACTGTACTCTCTTGCGAAATTCTCCCTCTTCAAATCTATCACTGTAAGGTATCTTAAAATGCTCATCAAGTACCTTATATCCAGCTATCCTGTCAATTCTGTAGATTGTTGGAAACGCATCATCTATTACTTGAAAATTCGCCTTCACCTTTTCGTCATCTATAAATGCTGTCAGATAGAAATAAAATTCTGAAAACATTATTGCAACCGGCTTTACTCTCCGCTTAACCACTTTATTATTAGTACTTTTCTTATATTCAAGTTCCAGATAATTGCAATTTCTTATTGCAAGTCCAATATCCCACATTTTATCTACAAACTCTGATTTGTTTGTCAATTCTATATAATGGAACTCCTCATTTTTAATTAAATCCTGTACTACCGCTTTCCCCTCTTGTGGTGCACAACGGTCAACCAGTATATCGAGAATATGCTGCATCTCATTCTTGGTAAATGCCCTGCTGTCCAGCAGTATCTTGCATATAGCAAGTATCTCGCTGTTTGTCAGCTTCGTTTTATGTATCTGACTTAGATAATGTCCGCCTTTCTTCTTATCGTATTCAATTGTGTTGATTACTCCGCTTTTCTCCGCTTCCTGTTCAAAGAAATTATTAATTGCACTTATATCTCTCTGGATTGACCTCGCAGACACGCTATATTTTACAGCCTCAGCTTCTTTATCTATTACTTCCCCCTCTATAAGACGCTGATAAAGGTTTAGTACTCGGCTTACTTTATCATTGTAGTCATTTTCCATATGTTGTTCTCCTTTTAGTCGTTTCTAATAAGATAATATATTGCAATATTTCACGATTTAATCTGTTAATATTTTAGCACTTTATTGTAATAAATGCTAATATAAATTGCATTTTTTTCGTTTTAATGTAACATTTTTATAAACCAGCGTTTATATCTGTATACATTACACAAATAATGAAATTATATTAAACCCTGAAAACAGATATATCATATAAAATACCATTACCAGCATGCAAAACATATATATACCTGCCAGTATCGGATATCCTATGCTTCTCAACTTTATAAGCCGGCATTCCTCATAATATTCTTCATAATTAACATACGGAGCTTTTTCCTCATCTGGCAGCTTGTTCCACACCTGTCTCGAATTGTACCTGATATTAAATAAATATGGTCTTTTCAGATATACATAATCATCATTATCATTTTCAACATTATTATTCATCACATGTCTCCTTGTTTTACGAAGAAAATGCGGCTGCTCTCAGACGCAGAGGCATTAACTTCTTGTTATGTTTAAATGATATCAGACAGGTTGGACATCATATGTCTTAGTGTCATATTTTGTCTTTTTATTTTTAAAAACTTTTAATTGTCTGTGGCTAATTTTATTTTAGTTGTAGATAATTATATCATCAGCCAATCAATATTACAATTATATGTATTGTATTTATCATCTTTATAGTGAGGGATTTCATGAAGGATATTGATTTTGAAAGTATTGGAAAGAAGTTAAAAGAAATACGCTTATCTAAAGGGTTGCCACAAGACGCTGTTGCCAGTGCCGCTGAGGTCAACACTTCTCATATAAGCAATATTGAAAATAACCGCGTGAAAGTCTCCCTGCCTACACTTATCTATATATGTAATGCACTAGGTGTAACTGTAGATTATGTGTTATCTGGTGAATATACTGGCGATTATTCTTCAATCGACAGGGAAATCATGAAAGAGATTCAATCTCTTTCTGATGAAGAAAAGGAACGTGTTTTAAGGGTTGTGCGTGCCCTCAAGTAATCTCACAGCATAGTTAAATCCTGCCATGAAGCTTTCTTTTTTCGCAACTTCAGCAACTGCCATATATTTATCACGCTCACATTCATAATCGATCCATGTTGCCAGTTCTTTGAACTGCATCAGCTCATGTTCAATCTGTTTTTCTACTAATTCATCCACATTTTTCATTATATCTGTCTGACTCACAAGCATGTTATATAATCCTTCTAATTCATTCTGCATAATTATTCCATCCTGTATATGTATTCTGATATTGTCCACCGGCTACCTTCTTAATAGTCTCCGGCTTGTTTCTTCTAAAATAATATCAGTTAGGTCAGACATTTATTGTCATATTGTTTTATTTTATAAAAAATCAGGCTTTGGATTTCTCCTCTGCCTGATATATCATTCAATAATATGACTTATATTTTTGCCAGACGATAAAGTCTTTGATCAATTTTTAATTATAACTAAGTATCATCCATTTATTTAATCTTCACTACATATTGAGCATCCATATATTCAGCAATTGCATTTGATAATAACTCTGCAAATCTTTTCTGTACATATTTTACATTCGTATTATGCTCTTGTTCGTTATCATCAGGATTTCTAAAAGATAAATTCAAAATATTATCTTCCACATTTTCTACCCTGAGTGGTTTAATCCATGTACTCATCTGTATATCCTGAATATTATATTCTGTCTGAAGAACTAATAATATTGATTTCCAGTTATTTTGGATATTAGCAACAGGACTATCTTCTATGCTGTCCGTATCATATTCCTCCTGCACCTCATTATAATCTTCTTCCTCGTCTTCATCTTCATCATAGTCGTCGCTCCTCAGCTTTTCCTCATAGTAATGCATTTTTGCATTTGCAACTGCTCCTTCAATATTAGCTTTCACATTAGCCCAGAAAAATCCCATAATAAATGTCTCCTTTCATCTGTACATAAATCGACTGTAAATACAGGTTGTTTGTATATTAAGAATAGCATTCAAGTCAGACATATTGTGTCTATACAATTTTTTATGCTTACAAATTATAAAAAATCAGGCTTTGGATTTCTCCGCAGCCTGATTTCGATTCTATTAATTCAATTCAATATTATCGCTAGACCCACTAATCAGCCTTATTATCTGATTTTCGTAGGTTTATTTTATTTCCCAAATCACATTTAATTGTGCGAAAACCCACTAATCAGCAAATCCGTATTGCTTGAGTAGGTCTTTTTCAGCTCTTAAATTGATAAGTATTATGTTTTGCATCTATTTTGCTGCTAATTCACCTACTATTCTTAGTATTATAGCAAAATTAGTGGGTTTATTATGAATTTTCATCTTTAAGGCGACTGCAATTCACCTACTATTCTACCCATATCTAACTATTTCGTAGGTCTTGACAAATTTATCATGCATTCCTGATGACATATCTTTCTTTCGTAGTTCATTTATCATGCATTCCTGATTACTTATCTTGCAATCATATCTCACTTATCATTCTTTCCCAACCAGCTTTTCCTGCTAATGCTTTCCGGTCGCAGCATTTCTAACTCAAAACAGTTTTTTAACACAGCCAGCTCTATACAATCAATTCTTACGCTTACTCATCAGCCTTTTTCTCTTGCCACCTCAAACTCCTGCTTTATCTGCGCAAGAAGCTCAGGATTAACAAGAACATCACATATTGAATCAGCCATTATCTTTGCTGCGTATACTATAGCATTATGCGCTGCATCACTCTTTCCTGCTTTAAGGTAAGCTTCTGAATGTGGCTGTGCATCCTTATCTGTGAATGCAATTCTTATACATGAGCCTGGAACTTCATATAACACATTGCCGAAATCTGTTGAGCCAGTCCTTTCGCGTGGTGGCGCAATCGATGGGGCATTCTCATATGCTGCATTTGCCATAAGCAGGTCATTGACCTTATGGCACACAACCTTGCTCTTGAATGGAAGGTCTCTCTGAACCTCATATGTTGTTCCAGTCATAAGCGCAGCACCTTTTAAAATGTTGTAGAATCTCTCTACAACTTCATCAAGGTATTTCGTGCTGTATGAACGGAGTGTATATTCTGCAACAGTAAGATCCGGAACTACATTTGGAGGACCACCTGCATTACGGATTGTGTAATGCATTCTTGTGTCGTCTTTAACATGCTCTCTTAACATCTCAATTGCATGGAATGATAATAACGCTGCATCAAGTGCGCTTCGTCCTTCTTCAGGACTTATTGCAGCATGGCTTTTTACTCCGTGGAATGTTACCACGAAATTCTCGAGTGCCATACATTTTTCATCTACTGATGTATTAGGCGAACCATGCGACATAAATGCAAGGTCAAGCTCTTTCATATAACCTTTATCGAGCATAATTATCTTACCGCCAAGAGTTTCCTCTGCCGGGGTTCCATACACAACAAGCTTGCATGGATAATCCTGAAGGCAGTTCTTTACTGCGATTGCTGCCCCTATTCCGGCAGGTCCCTGAAGATGATGTCCACACGCATGTCCGATTTTTTCAAGAGCGTCATATTCAACAAGAATTCCAATCACCGGGCCGTCACTTCCATTATCCCATGTTGCCCTGAATGCTGTTTCAAGTCCTGTTCCACGCTCTACCACAAATCCTTCTTTTTCAAGATAACTGCATAATATATCAGATGTCTTGTACTCTTCCCCGCTTATCTCCGCAAGGTCGAATATCTCATCTGACATCTGGCATAAATCTTCTTTATAGCTGTCGATAACCGCTCCAAGCTGCTTCTTAATATCGTCTGACATAATATCTGCTCCTAATCAATTCTAATATCCAATCATTAATGCACCAAGCATAAACAGACATCCAAGTGCTGTCCATATAAGGAACAGAGGCATCATGAACTTAAGCCATTTGCTATAAGGAATCTTTGATACAGCAAGATATCCCATAAGTGATGATGACATTGGAAGTACTGAGTTAGAGAATCCGTCTCCTAACTGGAATGCAAGTACTGATGTCTGTCTTGATATTCCTACAAGGTCTGAAACCGGTACCATAAGTGGCATTGTAACTGCTGCCTGACCTGTTCCTGACACGATTACACAGTTAATAAGTGACTGGCATAAGAACATGCCGACAGCCTTAATTGAATCTGGCATAACATTTACAATATTAACAATTCCATACACGATAGTATCAAGAATATTGGCATCACTTAAGATTACCTCAACTGTACGGGCAATTCCGATAATAAGACATCCAACTATGATGCCCTTTGCACCTTCTCCGAATTCTCTGGCAATTCTGCTAGGACCGTAACCGCTGATAAATCCGCATATTACACCCATAAATATGAACAGACCTGACATTTCTTCAAAGTACCAGCCCTTCTTTGAAAGACCATATATAAGTATTCCAAAGCCGAGTGCCATAACAACAAGAACTGCAATCTGTCTTACCGTAATTGTGTCTGTTGCATTGTCAAATGTGTACTCCTGGTCTTCAGGAATTCCATATATTACGCTCTTTTCAGGATGTGCTGCAACCTTTCTTGCATAACAGATTATGTATGCGCTTGTAGCAGCAAGAAGCACAACAAGAATAAATACTCTGTAAGCCATCCCGGAGAACAACTGCAATTCTGCTATATCCTGCGCAACTCCTACATTGAACGGATTAAGTAATCCGGCTGTGAATCCAACCGCTGCACCGAGTGCAATCATTGCTGTTCCTGTAACTTTATCAAGTCCTAAGAATAACGCAAGTGTAATTCCGATAGGAACGAATATCATAACCTCTGATGACATTCCCATTGTGAATCCGAATATAGAAAACAATGTCAAAAATACAGGAATTACAACATATTTGTGCTTAGAAAATGTCTTAGATAACTTCTTGCATAACGCTGTAAGTGCGCCTGTTGATGTAATTACCTGAAAAGCTCCGCCGATTATCAGCATAAATGTAATTGTTGACGCTGATTTAACAATTCCGGTATAGATTGCTGAAGGAATCTTTAACGGATTAAGCGGACTTGATGCTATTCTGTGATAACTTCCAGCTTCAACTAAAGTCTTGCCTGTTGCTGCATCTTTAAATCTTGTAAACTCGCCTGCCGGCACAATATATGTTGCCGCTGCAGCAATAAGAATAATTACCACAAGTATTACAAATGTATGTGGCGTTTTCCATTTTTTCTTTGCTTTTGTTTCCATGAAATTTTCTCCCATAACAAATTTATATTTTTATACATTTTAATATAAATCATACTAAAAATAAAATTGTATGTTTTTATCGAAAGTATAAATCCAATTTATAGTTTCGATTGATTGATACATTTTAATTATGTATAATTATTACATTATTATTGAAACATGCAATATTTTAGAAAGGGAATTCATATGATTACTGAAAAAGACATGCAATATGTTCTTACAATTGCTAATTACGGAAATCTTACCAAAGCTGCCAATGCTCTGTTCTTGTCGCAGCCGGCTTTGAGCATACATCTTAAGCAGCTTGAAACTTCACTTGGCATACAGCTTTTTGAAAGAAAAGGCCGCCGCATGATTCTTACATATGCAGGCGAGGAATTCGTGAAATCTGCCAGAGATATTACTATGAAATGCTTTGAGCTTGAGGACCGCATGATTGATATTGGCAAAAATGTGGCTGTTAAACTCCGCATTGGTTACATGGTCCGTCAGGTTGAGTCTCTCTTTCCATCTGTTATGACTGCATTTAACAGACTGTATCCACAGTCAGTTGTATATGCCATTGACGGACATCTCTCAGACCATGAAGAGCAGCTTCTTGCCGGTGACCTTGATATGTTCTTTGGATATAACAGCGTGAGCAACACCAGACTTTCCTATGAAACCATATATGAAGACTGTCTTGTTGCCATTCTTCCCAAAAGCCACCCTGCTGTATCTTTCGCAGAGTCTAAAGAATCATGCATCTATCCATGGCTTGATCTTGCGCATGTAAGAAAAGAAAGATTCATCCTGCAGCACAGCAACCAGAGTATAAGACAGCTTGAAGAAGACGCCCTTTTCTATGCTGATGTCCTGCCAGAGCTTACCTATAAGATAAGCAGTATTGATGCAGGAATCCGACTTGCTGAACAGGGATATGGAATTGCATTTACACTAAACAGTTATCTTACTTCAATGAAGCTTTCACCTGATTCAGTTGTATTACAGGTTGGCGACCCAGACATGCGTATACCATTCTCCGCCGCCTTCCGCAAGGAAGATGAAAACCGGAAAGAACTGAAAGAATGGATACGGCTGACTAAAGAGCTTGTTTCCAGACAATAAAATAACCGGCTGATACTGCATTTAGCTGTACCAGCCGGTATCTTAATATTATTCAATTATAATACTTCTACAAGCTCAATCCTGAAATTCAGTTCTTTTCCTGCCATCTCATGATTAGCGTCAAATGTAATCTCAGTATCAGTTAAAGCAGCAACCCTAGCTGGGAATGGCTGTCCATACATATTCTGAAGATATACTTTATCATCAACTTTAAGTTCTTCTGCACCCGGAAGCTCACTTATAGGCAGTGTTATGAAAGCTCTTGGATCTGCTTCTCCATACGCCTCCTCTGGCATAAGATGAACATCAATAACGTCTCCGACATTCATTGTTGCAACAGCCTTGTCAAAGCCCTGAATCATCATTCCTGCTCCACAAGTAAATTCAAGCGGTTCACCTCTGTCGTAAGAAGAATCAAACTGTGTTCCATCATTAAGAGTTCCTTTATAATGAACCTTTACCTTCTTTCCCACATTAGGTCCTTCAAATGATGGTGTAAATGTACCACAGCCACCGCCGCAGCCGCCACAACCACTACCACAGTCTGATTCACCTTCATCACTTCCACAATGTCCGCAACCTGACTCTTCATCTTCATGGCTTCCACAGTGTCCGCAGCCATGACCTTCTTCATGATCGTGATGATGGTCGCAATTAACTCCTGCTGATGTTAAATCGCCATTAAGATATGCCTCAACTGCTGCATCTGCTTCTCCATCTGCTCCTGAATATACATCAATTCCAGCTTCTGAAAGTGCTGTGACTGCACCGTTACCAATTCCGCCACATATAAGAACATCTACACCTTTATCCTTAAGAACAGCTGCCAATGCGCTATGACCAGCTCCATCAGTGCCAATTACCTCTGCACGGACAATATTCTTTCCTTCTGCCTCATAAATCTTAAAGCTCTCAGAATGTCCGAAATGCTGAAAAATCTGACCATTCTCGTATGTTACTGCTATTTTCATTAATAATCCTCCTGATTAATATTTATTCTCATACAACGTATGAAAAATCATTTCAAAATCTCAAACAACTAAAACTCAATATTCACCGAACCATTTGCATATTTCATATAATCAAAAAGCTTAGACGCCGTAAGAAGTTCAAGCGGATCTCTTTCTATATCATCTTCCTCAAATATCTTTGCCACTTCCTGTATTTCCGGATTAGAAAGAGAATTCATATATTCTCTCAGTTCAACTATCGGCATATTAAAAAGTTCTTCTTTGCTCTTCATAAATTAAAATCTCCCTCCAATATCTATTCCGAACGGCCTGTGAATATTACCTTACCGCTATTCCACAATTCTGCTGTTCTTTTAGCTGCATCAAGCCTGTCTTCATCATTTTCAAAACTAAATGATGCTGACTGGCAGCCGCAATCCATACACATCACATAATAAGAGTGATCTTCCTCTTCTAATATAGAAGGTCCAAAACATCTTGGACAATCCTGCAGATCAATCATTTCATAAATTTCCATGCTGCAACTCCTTGTAATAATAATCTGATTATCATTTAATTTTACATTCTATTAGGGATAGAAATCAAGTGGAAATCATTATATATCTTACATATTTACACATATTTTATGAATTATACACCTTCAGCAGATTCATTAAATCATTAATCTCCTCCGCAATCTGCTTTCCGTTATCAGTATCCTTTACAAACACCCGCTGCTTTTCCACATAAACAACCTGTGATTCAGACTCAATATCCCTATTACTATTAATTGCCATATTAATACTCATAAACGGATGATGTTCTTTAATCTTCATTCCATGCGAATTATAAATAAGTGTATAACCAGCTATTCCTGTGGCAGCATGATATCCTTCGCAGAAACCGCCATCTATAACAATAAGTTTTCCACCAGCCCTTACAGGGTGCTGCCCCTCTTTTGTCCTGACAGGAGTATGTCCATTAATAATGTGTGCATTCTCATTATAAAGATTAAACTCCCTTAAAATCATTTTACAGATTCTTTCATTTTCATACTGAACATAGTATGGATTCTTATCCTCTTCGATTGCCTTCTTATAGTCAGCATTTCTATCCTTGTCGAGGAACGTTCGTTCAAATGTTTTGATACACCTTCCAGTCACTGGTGATAATATATTACTCCACAGAAACCACATAAAATCAACTGCATCTGAATCACCGGTTCTTGCCTGCCTTACCATTGACTCGCAATAATCAAGATACTCACGACCTGAATACGACTTGCAATCCACAACAATTCCATCAAACACCCCTTGTTCATCAAGTGGCACACAACCATGAAATAGAAGATTTCCATTATGAATCTTATAAATGCTGCCTTTGTCATATAGAAAATTGATATGCCTCTCAAGCGCCATACTGTTAATGAAATCTGCCCTGAATCTCCCCATCAGAAACATTTCTTCCATAGTAAGCTCATATGGATTATTCATGTCAACAGTTGGAAATTCATTAGTATTAAGAAAATAATCCTTATCCCCTATTCTTACTGTTCCTTTATCCAGATTCATCTTATCCAGCAGAAGTCTTCCTTCCATTCTGTATTCCGGGTGTCTCTTAATAAGCTGCCCTTCAAGCTTGAATAGAATCACAGAAATAGCTTTATAGACTGCGTCATCAACATTTTTATCTGAATATGTATTAACTGCGAACTGTAGAAGAAACCTTAGGCTTATTCCATAACCATTCTCAAGAATTGACATAGTTTTGTACTTAATATTATTCCTGACCACAAGTGCCATACACACCGGATTGCCACAAAAAGCTCCCATCCACAATATGTCATGATTTCCCCACTGGATATCAACGCTGTGATGTTCCATCAGGAGGTCTAATATCTTATCTGCATGTGATCCTCTGTCATATATATCCCCCAGTATATGAAGATGATCCACAGCCAGTCTTTTAATCAGATCAGTAAGAGCAACAAGAAATTCATCGCCATTATGAAGGCTCAGAATTGTTTCCATAATCTGTCTGTGGTACACACTCCTGTTGTCATCTTCATCCTTCTGCGCATGAATAAGTTCATCAATGATATATGCAAAATCCACAGGCATTGCTTTTCGCACCTTAGATCTTGTGTACTTAGAAGACAGAAGCTTTGCAATCTGAATCAGCTGGTTAAGTACATTTCTGTACCATTCATCATTCACCTTATTCTCATCCATAAGAATAGAAAGCTTCTCTCTCGGATAATATATCAGAGTGCACAGCTCCTGCTGCTCATATACAGTAAGTTCATCTCCATACAGCATCGCTACCTTCTCTCTAATTACTCCCGAACAATTATTAATTATATGGTAAAATGCATCATATTCCCCATGAAGGTCACTCATAAAATGCTCTGTTCCCTTTGGCAGATTCATAATTGCATTCAGGTTAATAAGTTCGCGGTAAACTGACTGTTTTGTGGGATATTTTTCCTTTAATAACTTTAGATATTTATCGTATTCCTTCATGGTTTCTCCTTTTTATCCACATACACCTATCTTAACAAGTCCAATAATGTGTATTCTCCCCTAGGTACTCTCGACATTTCATGATACTTTCTTATAGCAGTTACAAGAACCATTGGATCTCTGAAGTAATTCTTCACAAAATCATATGACTTTACTTCTGCCATCTTTAAATCTTCTTTGCAAAAACTGCTGGGTTTTTTCGCAGATTTCTTGAATTCTTTATATTTGTCCTCATTAAAAATAATCAACATCTCTATTTCTGGAGCAGTTACTACATTAATAACATCCACTTTGTCAGCATATGCCTTGCTAAGTTTAAAATTTTCGTGTCTCGAATCAAGAATTCTAATTACAGAAATTTTATCCTTGAAACCTTTTCTCAAATATTTTTGTTCAAACTTCTTGCCATCGCGACAACGAAGTACTTCTTCTTCAATCATCTCTTCTCTTTTGAAAATCATAAGATCATAATCCAGAAGTATATCAATAATAGCATTTTCGGCTGAACCCTCACAAATACATGCCTTATAATTTGCTAATTCCATCAGCACCTCCTACCCAAGTGTTGAGGCAATACTCTTCTTTAACTGCATATAAGCCTCATATGTCGGAGTTGTTCCCTCAAGAAATCCACTCTGGTATGCATCACTCTTCTTGATATCATTTCTTTTCAGTATGTTTGAAAGATTCTCTACTGTAATGCCATTTCTATTTCTGGTAATAAATATACCATCATTGCGCTCGTATTCATCCAATAATTCAGGATAATGTGTAGAGAAAATAAGAGTTCCACCATTTCTATTCAGCTTGCTATCCATAAAAAAACGCAGCAATGTTGTTACAATTTCTTTATTAAAATGATTTTCTACTTCATCCACTACAATATAACCACCGCTCTGTAGTACTTCTTGTGCCAATGTAAAAATAATCATTCCTTTCACAGTGCCTGATGAAAGATAATTGTTAAGCTCTGCCGGATTATTTAAAAGAATTTCCTCTTTGCCTCTGAATTGCAAATGAATTAATATCTTATTGTCATTTTCATCAAAGTGTAATTTTTCAATTGTCGGATCCAAAAAAGTGATAACTTCAACTGGAATATCTTCAGAAATCCGCAAAACGTTTTCATTTGTGTATTTCAGAAGATTAACAATACGCATATTATCCTTAGTCTTTTTATTCCTCGCAATCATAATACTTACATCATCTGATAAAAAATCCTCCTGGCTGCTTCTAACCATTATAGGCTCTCTTCCTTCAAAATTAAGCATTGCCTTACGGGTAATAACCTCATCCGCAGATTTTGTCCACAATGACTCTGAACCGATGCTATACCTTATTCCTTCTGATTTATTCTTCTGAGCAATAATTATTGTTTCCAATCGGCATACTTCTTTTGTATTACTTGAATAAAAAAACATATTTAATTTAATCTGGCTTGAGTCTCCCAATATATCTCGAGATTCAATATGATTAATTGGTTCATTATTGAGTATTTCCAATGCAAGTAAAATAACCTTTAAGACAGAGGTCTTTCCAGACGCATTAATGCCAATAAAGCCTGTTGCAGAATTCACATAAATATTTGAAAATAATGGATATAGAATATTCTTTTGCTCTTCAGACACTCTCTGCTGTGCGTAAAATGATAAGTCCAGTTTTTCTTTAAATAACGGCAATCCTTCCGCTGTAATACGAAGAAGTTTCATGTCTACCTCCAAATTTATAAACACATTACTCGTTTTTATCTCTCATACAAATATAATATATCATTGTTTTTTTAATTTATCAACGTATTTTGTGTTTTTATTTTCAATATAAAAATTCATCATTTTCCTAATTACATGTACTCAAAATAATAATTTATTTAAAATAGAACCTCTCTAACAAAACAATATCATCAGTATTTATATATTCAGCATCTTCATAATAAATTCTTGACAAATTGTAAATACAGATTAACTTGTTTATCTATACTAATTCCTTTACAAGTTGTAAAATCACAACTATTAATGAAATGAATTCAGTTACAGCTACAACAATCTTCATAATTTCTATTTTAACATTATTACTCTTTCTTCTTTGAAGCTTTAATGAATAGAGAATTTCTAATATTCCTCTAATCATTCCATACGAACCTAGTAACATTACTATAAATAAACCAATATTTAATGCTACATTTCGAAACTTTAAAATAACAACAACAGAAACAACTGTTAATAATACCCCAACAATTAAATCATCCAGCCCTTTTATATCTTCCTTCTTTATCCGCCCTATTTCAGTTAAAGTTCCAGCTATTCCCAATCCCAAAAGAATAACTGCTATAAATTTTTCTGCTATTGTATTATTAAATATCTTAAAATAAACAACAAATATAGATAGCATAACAAATGCTGTTCCCAGTGCAATACCATTAATGCTGCTATCTATTTCTTCCGAAAAAACTATCTTTTTATCTTTTTGTTTAGACATATATAACTCCTTTGTGTTTACATTGCAATATATATTTTATCAAAATATTTTCAAGTTCATTATCTTATATTTTAAATATTTTTGATGTCTCCTGTTTTTCTTTTTTATTCATAACTTTATAAAAATTGCTGATTGTTCCTAATGTTAATATAATATTAAGCCACATAATGGAATATATTCATGTGCCTTTAAATAATGAGATATGCATGGATCTGAAACCCGACTTCTTATCTGACATTGAATATCAAATATTAAATTAGTTATTAATTTATTAGAGTTTCATAGATTTTTAATATTAGTTTCCTTTCAAAAGTGCTATTTGTTCATCATAAATCTTCAATACCTTAGCCATAAAATCTCCCAAAGAACAATCAGAACCAACGGCTTAACCGGTGGTTTGTTCTAGCCCTATAAGGGCTCATTACCGGCTCTGGAATCTAAAGACTCATCGAAATGGTTCGCCAGCCGCAAGATCATTCACTAGTCGACAAAAAGTCCGAGACATATCTCGGACTTTTTATAATAATCTATTGGTGGGGTTCAGAGGTTAAAACTCTAGGTGTAGTTTCGTTTATTTACGTTTTATTATTCTCTCGTCTATTTGATTTCATGTAAGCATCTGGCTACGAACCCCACATACACCCGTAGGACATTCTATCTGAACCCACATATAAGTTACAATCAGACTGTTCATCACAGCACCTCCATCAAGCTCAATGTTTTAACAAATCCTTTGGTTTCAAATTTTAACTTTATGCAACTCAGACAAGTTCCAAATAAAACAATAAGCGACAAATATTTATATATCTTTAAGCTTCTTATTACATACAAAATTCAAATAATCTTTAGGAGTTATTCCTGCTATTATAAATTCTTTGTGAACCGCTTCTCTCCATTCGCTCTCCCCTTCACCTGGAAATGTGTTCCATACGCTTCGAATGACTGTAAGTGCTTTAACTGCCCAGTCAACATATTCTTTTCTATTCACATAATATATATCATCAGCATATATACGAGCCTCATCATCAATCCCATCCGAGTTAGTAATTAGAATTGTATATACATTAGCGCCTTTCGTTATTCTTTTCTCGTGTTCAACAATCCATGCTTTATGTCTTCCAGCCTCGCTAACATCAGATATCGGTACCTTTTTTACCTGATCTTTTTCCTCATAAATTTTATCTTCTGAAACGACTAAATTATTTTCATTAATTATCCAATATGGATCAGGGGCACCTGTACTATTAGGATTTTCTGAGATAAATCCCAACAATTCTCCTAATCCTTTATGACCTCTTTCAAATTCATTTCCATTGGACGAATTTAAATCCCTTAAAATACTTTCAATTTTTTTCTCTGTTTTTTGCAATGTTGGCAATAATGTAAAAATACTTTCTATCTTTTCAATGCAATCAACGAAAAAATCTGTATCTTTAACATCTTCACTTTTAGCAAAAAACAATTTTTCCGATAAGCCAGGCAACCATCTTATCCCCATATTTTCTTTTACTGCATCCGATAAACACTGTATGCCTGATGTCTTATACTCTGCTTGTCCATCTTTAAATAAGTAATACGCCATACATCCCGTCATATAATTCCAAAAACATTTATATCCATTTAACGCAGGTGCATTTAAATTTTGAACAATATTATTAGCATATTCATATGCTGATTTATAATCTTTTTTCCATAACGAATATTGAAATTTCAATTCAAGAATTGCCGATTGATGTAGCTTTTGATTTATCTGCTCTTCTGCATTATTTTCTTCGTTCCAATATTCATTTCTTAATTCTACTATATCCTCTTCCGCTCTTTGCCACACTGCAGTTCTATTCAAAAAATCTTCAGCTTGTTCCAACACATCATTCACATTTGAATAATCCATAGAATTTTCCAAACCAAATTGAATTTCTGCTCTCAGTTCTGGCGCAAATTGCTTAATTTTTTCCTTTTTAGTTAAATCATTCTGAATTGTATCCCCTATTACACAAACAATAGAGTAATCACTAGGATTTCTTGAACATCTCCCCACAGCCTGAATTATCCTAGTTCGTATTCGTTCTGCATATAGTTTTGAAGCTCCCATTCTAGTAATCAAAAATTTTTCTTGCAAATTAGTTGTTTTAGGTAAATTCCAAATAAACAGCAATCTACTCTCATCGTCTGAAAAATCTATACCATCGAAACGATTTGCTAAAATAACCGTTGCAGCAGAACTATCTACAAATAATTGTTTAGATTCTTCTATATCCTTTGCATCAAAAACTTTTGTGTCGTTTAAATTATCTTCATAAAATTGTTTAATAGCATCTGCCGATTGAGAATCGGGAACCAGAAAGACACTTTTTTTACACAAATTTTGAAGTGCTGCAATTATATTCCACTGTTCATCTTTTCCCAATGATAAATCCGGAAAAATAAAAAATTTTCTTCCCAATCCTTTTTTGTCCCAATCATTTACTATTGGCAAACGAAAGATTTTTTCAATACCTGTAATTCTTTCTAATTCACCACTTCTTCCTAGTGTTGCAGACATCAATATTCTTTGTTTTGCATCTACAAATGGTTTAAAGGACATAGTTGGTGCTATCCAAGGACGTATAAGAATTTTTCTATTTGCAATATATATATTACACTCTTTCAAGTTTTCAGACATTCTCAAATATGCATAATAATTTGAAGAACCACCTTCTATGCCTTGTTGCAAAATTGATTGAAGTTCATCTAGTTTATTTAATATTAATGGCATAGGCAACATATTACACCATGATGCAACTTCTGGAATATATTCATCCTCTAATAAATACTTATAATCTGTTTCGCTAATAAATGGTTTTAATAATTCAGCTATTTCAATAAAAGTTGTACCTTGACCATCAATCTGAATAGTCCAATTTGACATAATATAATCTTCACAAGAATGCACATCATCCATTATTATGACATCTACATCCTCAAAAAAAGAATGTAATGCAAAAAACGAACTATATGTTGTAACCCCAATAGCTTCTGCCATTAGAAAACTACTCTTATCTTTTGGCGAATATTCCTTTTGTTTTCCACAGAAAGCAATTGCTTTTAATCCATATTTTAAATTTGATTGTTCAACTACTTGATTAACTAATTGATTGGTAGGACATAAAAACACCACCTTTTCTTTATTTTTACGTCTTCTGTATTCGCCTATTAATAATCCCACTAACGTTTTACCACTTCCCGTCGGTAATTCTAATGCCAACGTCTTTTCATCATAATTTTCTATATACTTATCCAGCATTACTGCTTGATAATCTAATGGTCCCATTATTTTTTTTAGTTTATTATCTTGATACATCTCTTGAGGTGATGAATATGAAAACTCTTCTTTTTTTCGTGTCTTAAAAGCCATAAATTCTCCTTTTTATATAATCATATTTAATATATAATTTTTTTTACTCTTTCAATAATTTTATATTTAATAATAGCAACACTTTAAGAGAGGCCTCATCAACCTCTCTCCCGTCATATATCCCAGTCCCCAAGTGGACTTCATTTTACAACTTGAATTAACCCAACATTACCCATAGTACCTTACTCATTACCCTATGTATCCTTGAATTAATCCAAACAATTATTTTCACAATCCGACTTGTCTAAATATTAACATATTATAATCCGTTTATCAATCAATATCGCAATTCTCTACCCGAATCCTCTGTCCCAATCACAGACCACATTCCAGAATATCAAAAAACCTCCGCCAGCAAAGCAAATGCTTCACCAACGGAGGTCAATTTCACATATATTAAATTAAAAATTTATGCATTATTTTGTGTCCATAACAAAACTAGAACTAAGCAAATACATACTCACATCTCAATCAGACCTTCGTAACAATAGCACCCCCGTTTCCCTCTATTTCCACAGTTTTATTACCTGCAGTTATATAGAAACTATCACCCACTTTATATGCCTTAACATCTTCGCCTACGCGGATAGTTCCACATCCTTCCGTGAATATCACAGAGCGGAAAGAAGCTGTATCAACATTAATTGATATTGAATCGGATATATCATATTTATAACATTCAAAATATTTGCAGCTTACTAATAACTGACCTTCTGATGAGTCCTCTTCAATAGTTGCTGCGGCTTCATTCGTAGCTTCATCATATGCATTAATGCTGCTTTCATATGGCACATATCTTTTAGTATCCACAACATCAAGAGCCTTATCTACATGCAGCTCGCGCTTATTTCCGAACTTGTCCCTGCGGTCATAATCATACATTCTGTAAGTACAATTTGAATTCTGCTGGATTTCGCATATCAGGATGCCAGCTCCGATAGCATGAATCGTACCGGCTTTTACCATGACGCAATTGCCTTTGCTGACTTCAATCTTATTAAAAATTTATGTTATATATTTCATCCCATTCATTATCATTAATCCACTCATTCCCAATCCTATCCGTACACCCAGCAATCATCTAATCATCCGAAATATAATTTACAATATTACATATAGGAATGTTCATGGTTACAAGTATATCTTGTAAAGGCAGTTTATTTTCTAAAAACATAAACCTGAATAACCATTTTCTGAAATTAGCGGGAGAAAAATTATTATAAAACCTGTCCCCCTTTATATCCAACTGTAAAAATTCTCATTATTATCAACACATTTTTATATTATTATACTTTAAAAATTTAACATGCTCTGCTGTCAAATTTATTTTTGTTGTCAACATTGTCAACCTCTTGTCGACCTTTTTCTTCCATATTTTCCATATATTTTTTGGCATCCTTCTTAAAGCTAACTGCAATCATAACAATTACCGCACCAATCGGGAATGCCGCCACAATACTCACCGACTGAAGATTGTTCATAGAACTTTCTGCAAACAGCAAAGCAATCGGAAGCAAAATCAGCAAAATACACCACATCAACTGAATGCCCTTATTCGGTTGCTCACCATCTCTCAATGTGTGATAGCTGTAGCAGGATGCTGTCAATGCAATTGAGTCAAAAGACGTCGCATAAAAAGCAATCATTGTCAACAAAACAACTACCATAATAACAGGCGCACCCGGCATCGTCTTAATGATAGATACGATCATCCCATACAGGTCACCGCTCTCCAGATACTGTGCAATAAAGTCAGCTTTTCCGGTCACCTGCATTCCCATAGAGTAGTTACCCAGTACAATAAAGCTCGTCAATGTGGAACCAACACCAAATATATAGCCACCAAGAATTGTCTGACGCACTGTTCTGCCACGAGAAATGCTTCCGATAAAGAACGGAGCAGCCACACACCAAACCATCCAATAAGCCCAATAGTAAATCGTCCAATTCTGCGGAAAGTTCGATGTACGGAGCGGGTCAGTAAATGTATCCTGATTCAATACACACCATTTTCTGCCCTTTCTCTCTCCCACTTTGCTTCATATTTATATCTGTCACACAATCTGTAATATATCTTTGCTGTCTTAGGATATATTGTACTAAGATAATCTGCATTTTCCTTATATCTGGCTGCAAGACTCTTTTCAGTTCTGCCATCAGACGGACTGTATATTCCCCTGCTGTTATATTTCTCAGTGACATAACCTGATATTAAAGCATCATCTGCATAGTCTTCCAGCACATTTCTTACTGCCTCACATGGATAATAACCATCCTTCCCAGCTGGTGAATATGATAACATCTTACCAATATAATAACTGAACAGACTTTTCTGGTCATTCTTTTCAAGCAGAATCATGAATTCTTCTATCCAGCTTCTTAGCTCTGATTCTATAACTTTTCCGTTTCTTTCTGCCGGACAGAACTTAATTTCTCCATACAGGCGGCACATTACATTGATGTATGTACTTTCTTCTTCTGTCAGCATTTTTTCAGAATTATCATTATCCTTTCTGCGTGTTATTGCTATCAGCTCTGCATAATTACCAGGGTCTGCTTTGACTATCTTCTGGAAACATTTCATATCACGCCACTTTAATGCTCCAAAAAATCTTATCTCAACAGTAGCCAGCTCATAACTTTTTACAGCATCATCTATATATTTTTTATGCATTTGTTTTAATATTTCTTTCAGATAATATGATACATCCGACACATTCCTTATATCGTCTATATCTTTTAATGATACAACATAATCGTATATCTGTTCCGTACCAAAATATTTATCCGACATTGCTCTGTATAACAGCTTAATATACACATCTACATTTCCATATTTCTTGCATTCGCCAAGCGCCCAGATATATTTTGATGTCATATAGTAGTCTGCCTGCTGCCAGAACATTTTCTTTATATGTTCTGGTGCTTTATCTATCTGTGGTATATCCTCACCTGAACATTCCGCTTCTAATCTGTATATCCCAACAAGAAATTCATCGTCTAATTTTTTCTTTTTATGTATTTCCATTATATACAGATATACATTTTCACCACTATAAGCCAGCTCTCTGCAGTAATCAATAGCCATCGTTCTGTTCAGGCTCTGTGCATTATATAAATCATAGAATACTTCTTCATCAAAAACACCACTCCAATATCTGGCGAGACTCCTTCCAAGAGTTGTCCATTTTTCTTTCGAGCATATTGCAGCAAGCTTTGCCACACTTAAGTTATGCTTCTTAAAATGTGTCACTTCATCTGCTATTATTGCCTGCACCTGTTTTTCGTTGTCATCATGTCTGGCATTATTATCACATGTTTCAACAGGATTAAGCAGTACTCCGTCATTCTCCTGCACAAAAAGGTACTCATACTCATATTCAGGAGTATCCGTATGTATCCCATCTAAAAGCTTCTCGTATTGTTCAACAATTTCTTCAGGCTGTGCCCATTCTGCTGTATTGAAATATCTGTTTTTATATATTATCTTTCTAATGAAATTCTTCAGATGTATTTTTTCTTCATCTGTCATCTGACTTATTTCATATAGCATGCCATTTATCAGTTTTTCTCTAATATTATCTGGTACATCATCCGCTATATTAAGAAGCTTTTCCCACCGTTCTGGCTTAAAATGTGCTTCTTTTATAAGAAGCTGTACATACTGTATTGCTGTTTCTACTATATCCTGTTTTGCCATCCATTCAGTTGTCACATGCTCTCTGTAATGTGGGCATATGATATTTCCAATAATGTTACTGTCATATTGTGGCAATGCCTTATATATGCGTTCCCATCCATTCCTGTCATACTTAAGAGCTATTTTTGCAGCATTTACTTTCTCATCTACTGTTCTGAAGGCTGACAGATTAATCCAGCTGCATATTGCTTTATGTATTATACTTTCTGGTGTATTGGATGTATATTTATATGACTTATCATCTATTCGAAGCAGCCATTCTAGTGCTCTCGCAGCATACTGTTTCTGTACAAGCATTGTTTCAACTCCAGACAGTATATCTATATATGCATTTCTTTCAAACAGGAAGTTATCACTCTGCCTGTCAAAAAGCTGCAACAATCCTGTAGACTTCTCCCATTCATTCTCTAATCTGTCAAGTACCATGGAAGGGGATAACTCACATAGTTCTCTAAAGTATCTTGATATGTATTTCCACTGTTGTTCTGTCTTTACATATCCAAGTATTTCAGAAACCATATCATCAAGAACCACCTGTGAATCTCCGTGGTCTTTATGAAGCACCTTTATTAACAGTGTATTTAACATTCCGCGTCTTATATTAGCTGACCAGAATAATTTTTCTCCTCTGTATCTTGCAGCAAAACGCTCTGCGTATGTATATGTAAATAATATTTCTGACTCATTCAGCACATCTATGCTTGCCCTTGTAAACTTTCCCCATATGTCACTGTCTGTCTGTACATCTAAATATTCCCATGTATTCTGAACACTTGCCAGATAGTATTGTTTCTCACTTCCTTTTCCTATTATATAAACAAATGGTTCTTCTCCACCTGCATATTTTGTAATCTGCTCTATAAATTCTTCGTATTCACATCCACTAAGTTCCTCTATTACTGCCTTATCTCCGTCAGCATCTGTCCACTGACCTGCAAGCAGACATGTAGCTTTTACTTTTACGGACAATCCATCAATCCATTCTGGTTTCTTTAAAAATGCCCCATTAAATATTCTTCTTTTCATCGGAATATATAATCCATGTGTTTCACTTACAAGTTCATTTGCTTCATTAACTCCCATTCCTGCTCTAGTCAGTGCTCTGCGTATTGTCTCATATGTCCTTGGTCTTAACTCTATCTCGTTATCTGAAAATGATGGCACCTCGTCAGTAAACACAAATATATTAGTATTATTCTCTATTGATACTATTTCATCCGCATAGAACCATGGTATATATATATTTCCTGATTCTTTGACAGCCATTAGTTTATCCCAGTCTTCCCTGCTCTTTACAACGAATATCGGTCGTTTCTCCCCTGATTTCCACAATTCATTTATTATGCAGTATACAGCCTCTTCCCTGCATCTTGCCCTCACACAGACTTTCTCATCATTCTTTAATTTATTGAATTTATTTATAAATTCATCATCATCTATGTCAAAGAAATCTATGCCTATCTTAGGATTCACCGTCTGCCTCTTTAACTGTAAATCCAAAGCATCTGTTGAATATATCGCCATCTGTTTAGCTGTATATACCGCCATCTGACTGCTTATCTTCTCCAACTTCTGGTTAATCTGTTCCTCTGCCTGCTGCTGTTCTATTCTCCATTCACTCTGAAAATACCTGTCATATTTGTCCGGAGCAACCTGTGGCAGTTCATGCAATACTGCACCTAATATCCTGTTAGCATATAGACATGCCACCTCATGTGGTATCTCATATTCACTCATACAATCTGTAAGTCCTTTTATAAGTATTGCCTTAAAAGAATATCCCGAATCTTCACACAGTTTTCCAGCCAGTTCCTCAAGATTCTTATCTGACAAAACTGTCGCTATATCATCCATCATTCTGTCTGCACTGGATTCATATTTAATAAAGAAATCCCGGTTATCCGCAAGCAGCTTCTTAATATCATTCTTATTTTTTATATTACTAACAAACCTCTTTCCTGCCTCTGTAAGATAATTAGTTGAATTAGTCTTTACGATGTCATCTATCAGTTTTTCCACCATATACATATTTCCTCCTTATATGCATTGACCTATTGTTATTCCACTTTAAACCTACTCAACTTCCCAATATATGCCCTTTCGTAGGTCTTTTAACACCACTTATCCTTCTTGCTCCTGCTAATAGACCTACTCAATCTCCATCAATCTTTCATTGAGTAGGTCTTTTCTTCCCCTTCATTTTTATTATACACACATATTACAGGGTAAACACCTACTATGTTCTAACTTTGCTCTTAATAAGTGGGTTTTTCAATTCATCCAGTTCAATTTCGTAGCAAAAAAGACCTACGCATTATACGAATTATACCTAATTAGTGGGCTTTGCATATCATGCCTCCTGTAGCCTTTGCGACCCATTTCCCCATATATAAAGACGACTAATCCTGCCCCCAATATTAAATTAAGTCCTTATAAAGATATCACTTTGACAATATCTTTATAAGGACTTTCTATTATTCTTCCTTTATTAACACCTTTTTGCCTTGGAAAGCAAAACCATAATGTCTTATATGTTTTCTGTCTATACCTCTCGCTATCAGTTCAGCATCATACTGTCTTTCTTTAATCTGTTGCAATGCCGCCTCCGCAGTATCTTCAAGCGTACCTTCTGTATCGATATCACATACCTTGAATTCCAGAATCATAGCATCTTTCTGCTTATCAATCTTAGGAATCACCATAACATCATATCTTCCATATCCGCTTTCTCTGTTTGATTTTGCTTCGTAAGTATCATACAATTCAGACAATAATCCAAGGACTAAACCATGGTAAAAACGCTCAGGTTCACTGACTGATGAAGGATGCATACCTGAATCAAAATTACTTATTGTCGATAAAGCAACATCATTCATGTATATATTCATTTCTTTTACATTCCCACTGATAAATGCTTTGACAAAGCTGCTATAATTAGTGCTTTTGTCAGCAAACCATCCTGTAAACATACCTGTAAACATGCTGAGTGTTTCCATGTTAGTAACAGCAAGATGATACCATGGTTTACCCATCATGCCTCTGTATTCAACTTCGCATACTTTAAGATATCCACTGGCAACCATCAGACTCCAGACTGCATTCTCATCATTTTCAAGCTGGCTGAATACTATCTGCTCGTCAAAGCAAACGGTTATTTCTCCACCATTAAGGAGAGTTTCCATATCCATCTTCATGTCTATCGATGCCGACTGTATCAGTCTGCTTATCATACTATTAGAACTTGTAAGTGCTCAATACGGAATAAACTTCTGTTCTTTTAGATAATTCGTTATTGACCATGGATTATATATATCTTTGTGTCTGCCAAATGTGAAACCGTCATACCATTTCTTGACATTATCTTTCTGCTCACCCAGATTAAAACTGTCAAGTGCCGCATATACTTCCTGCTGTGTGAATCCGAAGCATGTACTGTATCTGTCAGATGTCGTTGTGACGACTACAAGATTATTCAAATCTGAAAATACTGATTCTTTTGAAACTCTTGTAACACCTGTGAGCATAGCCCTCTCAAGATACGGATTGGTCTTAAATGCTGCATTAAAGAATCCCCTTATAAATGTATAAATGCTGTGAATTCATCCCAATAACCGCCAAGATAAGCCTCCTGCATAGGCGTATCATATTCATCTAATAATATTATGGCTTTCTTTCCTGTTATCTCTGCAAGTACAGAAGATAATATTTTTAATGAATTCTGGGCTGCAATATCATCCATTCCAACCTTAATTGTTGATAACAGCTGTCTCTGACTGTCCGTCAAAGCATCCTTATCAATCATTCTTTCATACTGTGAGTACATTTCCAATATTATGCTTTTAATCTTAGAAACTGCCTCTGCATAGCTTGTCTGCTTAACATCAGCAAAACTGATATATAACAGGATAAGTTCCCTGTATATCTCTGTAACTGGAATCATCCCATATTGATAAGCCTTCGAACAAGTCTGACCTTCCAGCATATTTACTAGAGAACAAACAATTAAGCATGTTCATATTAAGCGTCTTGCCAAACCTGCTAGGGCGTGTTATCAGAGTAACAACATCACCAGAATCCCACCATTCTTTAATGAGACTGCTTTTATCTATAAAAAAGTAATTGTTCTCTCTTATACTATCAAAGCCCTGATTACCTATGCTTATCACATTCCCCATGCCAGTCAATCCATTCCATTTATCAAAACTCATTCTCCCCAAAGAACTTCCGCTTTCTCTCAATCATCTCATCAATTCTCTCAACATAGCTTCTGACATCTTTGACATTCTCGATTCGCTCAATACGCACAGAATGGTTTTCATCACCTTCATTATGGAACACAACCTTAGTTGAAGCACCTGCGCCGCACGCAATTATCGTCTGCTTTTCTTCCATAATAAGAATATTATATATGCATTCAAGTCCAGCAACTGCATAGCCAACATTCTCAAAATTACCAGCCATATTCTTCTGACGGTACATATAATAAGGCTGCATGTTAAGATTTCTTGCTGTCTGCTCAGTCATTGCGATAATGCTGTCTGTGTTCTTAATTGAAAGCTCTGTGTACTGTTGACGCAATATGTTAAGTCTTGAAGCTCTCTTGATTGCAAGTGAATGAACGGTAAGACTCTCCGGCCGCATCTCCTTAATTTCATTAAGTGTATGGTAAACCTCGTCTACACCCTCTCCCGGAAGTCCAAGAATCATATCCATGTTGATATTATCAAGTCCTGCTTCTCTTGCCATTGCATAAGCATTCTTAATATCTTCAACCGTATGCTTTCTTCCGATTAAATCAAGTGTTTTCTGATTCATTGTCTGCGGATTAATAGATATTCTTCCCACATTATGAGCTTTAAGAACCTTGAATTTATCTGGTGTCACGCTGTCCGGTCTTCCAGCTTCTACAGTAAGCTCACGGCATCTGCTCAAGTCAAATGCTTCTTCAACCACTGTCAGTACTTTATCTAACTGTGCTGCACTCAAAGTTGTAGGTGTTCCACCACCCATATACACTGTATCCAGTCTTCTGCCCTTCATAGTTTCAGCGACGAATCTTATCTCCTTAATAAGCGCATCTACATAATTATCTACATAATCTTTGTACGCACCAAGTGCATATGATGAAAATGAGCAGTACAGGCATATACTTGGACAGAACGGAATTCCAATATACAGGCTGTAGCCTGTCTTATAATCCATATCTGTAAGTATATCCAGTTCTTTCCTCGCTACTGTAAGCGCAAGTTCAGCCTTTTCTTCACTTGCATAATGCTTGTCCATAAAATGTTTCTTAATCTGTTCCTTGGTTGCACCTTCTTCAAGCATTGTATACGCAATCTTACTTGGCCTTACTCCTGTAAGATATCCCCACGGAAGCTTCTTGCCTGTCTTTTCTGAAAGCTTCTTATATAAGCTGTCCTTAAACACTTCATGAGCATTTTTCTTATCAAGCCCTGTGATATCAGGAACTTCTATTGAAAGAATCTCATCATTCTCTTCCGGCTTGGAATCTACCTTAAGTGCCATAACCTCAGTTCTTGGATAAAATGAACGGACAAGCACAACCGCATCATCATAAAATACATCATTATCAATCTTAATATATATCATCGTTGCTTCCTTTTCGCACTGATATTTGCGATCTCATACTCCCAAACTCGCAAACCCGCACTATCGTGCTTTCCAGCCTGCTTCGCAGGCGTTTGCTCGTTGATGTCCCGCGAAAAGTAAATAACGCTTCGCGTTGCTTCCTTTTCGCTTGCGAACATCACATCACATAAACGGATTGTTCTGCTTTTCATATCCAATCGTTGTGAACTCTCCATGTCCGGGATATACATCTGTATCATCAGGAAGCTTGCAGAGCTTGTCATGAAGAGATTCCATCATTGCAGCAGAGCTTGCTGTAGGGTAATCTGTTCTTCCGACTGAACCGGCAAAAAGTGTATCACCTGACATAAGTGTCTTGTCTGATTCGATATAATAGCATGTTCCGCCTGCTGTATGTCCCGGTGTATGGATTGCTTTTATCTTAAGTCCTGCAAGTTCAAGAATATCTCCATCATTATGAAGTACATCTGCTGTAACCCTAAGACTCATGCCGTATGCATTCGACAGGTTTCTTGCAGGTGAAGCAAGAAGCTTTTCCTCGTCACATGATGCATATATCTTAATTCCATAATGCTCACGCACCTCATTAGCCGCACCTATATGGTCAAAATGTCCATGTGTAAGAAGTATTGCCTGTGGCCTGCTTGCTGAACGCACAACCATATCATATATAGACTCTGGTGAATCTGCCGGGTCAACAATAATGCTCTCGTTGTTATCTAAGTTAATTATAAGATAGCAGTTAGTAGCTACCGGTCCCAATACTCTTGATTCTATCTTAATCATAATCTGCAAACCTTTCTTAGCCGGCAGTTCTTGTTATATCAGTAACTCCGTCTATCTTTCTTAATTTATCTATAATTCTGTTAAGCTCTTCCTTGCCATGAATATCAAAACCGACACTTATGGTAGCGAATTCTTTCTTATTAAGACGGCAGTTCATAGACTTTACATCAATCTCTGCTTCTGTAAACATCCTTGATATATCAACAATAAGTCCGGTTCTGTTGTTGGCAAATATGTTGATTTCCACCTCATAGGTATCTCCTGCTGTCTGTCCCTGCTCCCATTCAGCCTCTATAAGACGAGCACGTTCATTAGCCGGGAAGTTGATTATATTAACACAGTCTGTTCTGTGAATTGATATACCTCTTCCTCTTGTAACGAATCCGACAATCTCATCACCAGGTACCGGATTACAGCACTTTGAAAATCTGACAGCAACATCATGGATTCCCTTAACGACAATTCCACCCTTGCCTTCCTTCTTCTTTGCCTTTTCCTTAGACTCAGCGGCAACGATTTCCTCAAGCACATCTTTGTCTGTAACTTCTGCCTTCTTGGTCTTTAAATGCTCCTCATTAAGCCTGTTTACTATCTGACTCTCTTTAAGTGCACCATGTCCAACGGCTGCAAGAATAGAATCCCAGTCTTTAAAGCCATATTTGTTAAGACATTTTTCAACATATTCAGGCTTGGTAATATCAGAAAGAACAATTCCTTTAGTCTTACAGTAGTTAGCAACCATTTCCTTGCCCTTAATGATATTATCTTCCTTTAACTCCTGCTTAAACCACTGGTTAATCTTATTCTTTGCCTGTGTGCTCTTTACAATTGAAAGCCAGTCACGGCTTGGTCCCTTGGAATTCTGCGATGTTATAATCTCTATTCTGTCACCATTCTTAATAACATAATCAATAGTAACAAGCTTTCCATTAACTCTTGCACCTACCATCTTATTACCTACAGCACTGTGAATGCTGTACGCAAAATCTATCGGGCATGAGCCTGCAGGAAGGTTCTTGACATCACCCGAAGGTGTAAAGCAGTATACGCTGTCTGAGAAAAGGTTAAGGTCATTCTTAATAGATGATAAGAATTCCTTGTTATCAGACATTTCCTTCTGCCATTCAAGAATCTGTCTTAACCAGCTAAGCTTTGCTTCCTCACTCTGGTTGTCCTTCTCGCCAGTTTTTCCCTCTTTATATTTCCAGTGGGCTGCAATACCATACTCAGCAATCTTATGCATTTCGTAAGTTCTTATCTGTATCTCAAACGGCTGTCCGTTAGATGCAATAAGTGTTGTATGGAGCGACTGGTAATTATTAGGCTTAGGCATGGCGATATAATCCTTGAAACGTCCTGGAATAGGCTTATACATTTCGTGTATTACACCAAGTGCCGCATAACAGTCTTTTACTGTGTCAACCTTGATTCTTACTGCAAATATATCATATATCTGGTCAAGCGTCTTATTCTGGTTAACCATTTTTCTATAGATTGAGAAGAAATGCTTAACTCTTCCGTCTATCTCAGCCTCAATACCGGCATTGCTTATATGCATGCCGACTTCTTTAATTATGCTCTTTATAAATGCTTCCCTGCCTGGTCTGTTTAAGTTGACCTGTTCAACAAGATCATTATATACATCAGGCATAAGATATTTCATTGATAAATCATCAAGCTCTACCTTAATCTTGGAAATACCTAACCTGTGGGCTATTGGAGCATATATTTCCATTGTCTCTCTTGATTTCTCAATCTGCTTTGCCGGCGACTGATACTGCATTGTACGCATATTATGCAGTCTGTCGGCAAGCTTTATAAGGATAACTCTTATATCCTTTGCCATTGCAAGAAACATTTTTCTAAGGTTTTCTGCCTGGACCTCAATCTTATCATGCTGGTAATTGAGCTGTGTCAGCTTTGTTACACCATCTACTAACAGTGCTACCTCATCACCAAATTCTTTTGCAACATCTTCACTTGTCATAACTGTATCTTCAACAACATCATGAAGAAGGCCTGCAATAATTGACTCCTTATCAAGCTCTAATTCAGCCAGAATAATAGCAACACATAAAGGGTGGATTATATATGGCTCACCCGATTTTCTGAACTGTCCCTCATGTGCCTTTCTTGCGGTCTCGTATGCCTTCTCGATATCAGACAGATCTGTAGATGGGTGGTATTTCTTTATAGCCGCAATAAGATCCTTATATAATTCCTCAGGACTTGTAAAATCTGCTGGTGTATCCACCGCTCTTTCAACCTGATTAGTTTTGTTATGGCTTGCGCCTGGTAACTCTATATTCTCTGGCATACGTGCCTCCATTCTCTGGTAATTGTCCAGCGTTATAGTTTTCTTAAGCCCATTATTTATACACTGGCATATGTTCTTTCCATAAATTCTCTTGTAGCCACTGCATTCTCAGGAACAGTATTTTCCAATGTGCAGTGTACATATGGCTTATGCTCCTTAATCTTCTTTAACAGAAGTGGATAATTAAGACCTCCTCCGGTCACCGGATTACCCTTTCCTGTACCTGCTGCCACTGACTTAAGCTCACTGCCTTCAACAATATAATCCTTGCAGTGAACAACAGCAATATCCTTTAATAACAGGTCAAATGCTTTCTCAATAATCTCATCCTGCTGTGCAAGATTATCAACACATAACAGGTTAACCGGGTCAAATATAATCTGAAGATTAGGTGAATCAATAGCGTCAAGCACCTTTCTTGCACGTTCGACAGTGTATACAATGTGCTTCCATACAGGCTCAATTGCTACAATGACACCAAACTGTTCAGCATATTTAACTATTGGCCTTAAATTATCAATAAAGCACTGAAGTGCCTCCTCACTGTGATTAGCCGGCTCATACTTATACTCCTCATTAACCGCACCAGTCTCAGTACCAACAACTCCACAACCAAGAATACTTGCAAATCTTATATGTGCCTTATACTTCTCAACAATCTCCTTATGCTTCTCAGGATTAGGATTGCAAAGGTTAAGATAACAGCCAAGTACTGCAACATCAACCTTATTCTCTGTACATAATTCCTTAATATACATAGCGAGTCCCGGAGTCATAGTCTCCACGCCCGGCTTAAACTCCTTAATAGACTTACTGAGTGCAATATGCATACAGTGAAAACCCTGTGCATGTATATTAGGTATAAGCTCCTCTAATGGAGCGTATGCAACATCATGTGCTCTTATTCCGATTCTCATAAAAAACCACCTTTCCGTCAATTACAAACACTTTTGAAAGATTATACTATATATTACATAAAAAAACCAGTAAATATCTGCGACTTTTCCAAGCTGTGAGGGCGTTAATGCTGCTATATACAAAAGAACGGTGAGAGAAAGCCCGCCCAAGCGAAACGCGTTTGCTTTCTCTCACCGTATTAAACTCTGTATGCACCTTTATCTCAATTATCAATACAGCTTTACATTATTAATTAATCCTGTATCTCCAAGTGCCTTATAATATGTAACAAGTGGTATAAAACTCTGTGCAAATCCTTTCGTACTGTCACCAGAAACAATAACAGCATCATCTATAACCTTTTTAGAACCAACTCCTGCCCTGCCTGTGTTATTAATATTAGTTTCAAATGTTTTGAAACCATACTCAAGATATTTCTTATCACCTGTAAGTTCATAGGCAATTGCCAGTGATTCCAGAAGAAGTGTGTTATTTCCATTCCTTGAAAGTGAAGGAAGCTCCTTATAATAGAATAATCCATTATCAAGAGTACAATTCTCTACAATATCATCAATTGCTCTTATAAGCATCTGCTTAATATCTTCTCTTGGGAATACCCTGTAATATCTCATTACGCTTCCTGCAGCTACTGATATCATAAATCCTACTCTTATAAGAGTATTGTCCGTATATGGAGCAAGCCAGTTGCCATACTCCTCTTCCCATATCTTAAAGCTGTCAATAATCCACTCACATTTTGCAAGCCATTTTTCATCTCTTGTCTCCACATATAATGCAACAAGTGCTCGTAAAGCCCAGCCAGTTTCTCTCGCATTGGCTTCTCCCGGTTTTGCATACATTGGTGTATCCAGAAGTCTTAATATGTTATCACCTATACTTATAGCTGTCTCAAGACCTCTCTCATCACCTGTAAAATGATAGTAATCAATCACTCCTTCAACCCATTCATGTGAGCATACCATTATTCCATTCTTACAATGACCTGCTGTATGTTCCCACTGTCCACCTATTCTTAATGGATTCTTGCTGTAATGGCATACATCAACATCCATCTGATGCTTTGCTGAAACTATTAAATAGTCAAGGAATCTTCTGATTCCAGTTCTTGCATACATAAGAGCACATGAATGCGGATAATCATATTCATTATTACTCCATACAGGTTTTCCGCCGCCTCTTCCCTGTAAAGTATATCCCATATCAATAGAATCGCCCCAATTCAGCATGCCGTAGCATCTTGAATGATTATCAGCCCTTGCAATAAGTGCGATTTCAACTTCATTCACAAGATGTTCAGGGAATACATCCATACACACTTCTGCCTTCTTGAATTCCTCTGGTGCTATGCATGGTCTGTCAGGCATCTGGTATATTGTACTTCTGTTATCAAGCTCCCACATCTGCATATCCGGTTCATGGAAATGCATCAGGAATCTCTGTTCCTTTGCCATACCAGACTGCATAACAACATTTCCAATATCCTCTGGAACAAGCATAACAGCTACTCCGCCGTCATATGCCTTAACTGCCTTCGGATAATTCTGCTGTGCCTGATATACAGTTATACACAATCCATCATTTCCATCAGTATAATCTGCAAGAAATGTACCATAGAATACCTCTGCAAAATGTTCATTCGCTTCCTTTACAAGATATGCATCATCGATAATCTTATTAACCTGCACTCCATCTCTTCCAATATAGAAATCAGTCTTATAATTAGAGCTTCCAACAAGTGTTCTTACATTGGAAACAGGTGCTTTACCAGATATCATCTCTAATTCCCCGGTTCCTCTTGTGTGATACACAGGTCCATTCTCTTTAGAATTATCCGTAAGTACATCTCCACATCCGGTAGAATCATTACCCATATTAATGTGCATATCAAACAAATCATCACTTGCAGTGACTGTCTCATCAGGCTTTGCATAAAATACCAGTGATTTGATATGAAGTTCATCATAAGTCGTATTAATAATTCTGTATGAAACATCAATCCATGACTTAGCTACATATGATGTAAGTGTTATCTCAAAATCAACTTTTTTATTATTAAGAATGTTACTTCCTTTAGCTCTGATTACACATTTTACAGGACCTGCATCTATAATCTTCCACTCACCAATATTAATGTCGTATAATCCCATATCATCTTTCAGATATGGTCCTTCAAAATTCTGAGCGGTATAATGTTTTCTTCCATCATCAAGTGTTTCAAATATATTCTGGGAATTATTCTTTACTGTAAATGTAACACAGCCTGTGTCAACACACAGCCCCTGTCCAGTCTGAGTAACAGATACTCCCTTTTCTTCGCAGCTTCCATCAGATTCTTTTTCAAACTCAAGCACTGCACCCTTATTAGCCGGAATATCAGCAAGAAAATCCACATACAGGTATCTTATGCTTCCATCTGCATGCTTCGATGTAACCTTCGGCTGAACCATGCATTTTCTGCCATTCTGTGTAATAGCTATCCTGTCAGCAGTCTTTAACTCTCCTTCCTTAAAAGGAAGTGCTATGCCTGCCGGTTCCTGTAATCTGTCATACCTGTAAAGCTTGTCAAAATAAATTTTCATTATATGTACCCTCCATTGTTTGTCACGAGCAAATCTGCTATAATTGTACAACAGATTTAAATCATTTGCTATAGTCTTAATATAGCATTCATAATTCTGTAATTCATGTGATAAGATGTCATTATTTGCTAATAATACAGATTTATTGCAGCTTTTAGAAAGAAGGTTTATATTATGCATTATGCCGAGATAAAAACCTGTGATATTGCTAACGGACCAGGGGTGCGTACATCTCTTTTTGTAAGTGGATGCACACACCGATGCAAAGGTTGTTTTAACGAAATTGCATGGGACTTTAATTATGGCAGGGACTTCACAGACGATACAATCAAAGAAATCATTGATTCCCTTGCCCCAGACTATGTTACAGGGCTCACACTTCTAGGAGGTGAACCATTTGAACACAGCAACCAGCAGGGACTCCTTCCATTGCTGAGGGAAGTACGCAGAATATATCCTGACCTGAGTATATGGTGCTTTACAGGATATCTGTTTGACAAGGATATTGTTGGAAGAATGTGCAATGAATGGAAAGAAACTAAAGAAATGCTTCAATACATTGACGTCATAGTTGACGGCAAATATGAAGAAGACAAGAAGGATATGATGCTTCAATTCAAAGGTTCATCTAATCAGAGGACAATCCTTGTAAAAGAATCTCTCGAATCAGGTAATATCGTACTTCTGTACGATTAATAATAAAAAGGAGTTTACACAATGTCACAGAAAGTTAATATTAAGAAATTAAATCCTAACGCCTGTATCCCAACATACGGAACAGAATTCTCAGCCGGAGCAGACCTCTACTCAGGAATGTCCGAAGCCGTAACAGTTATGCCAGGCACAACTGAATTCATCAAAACAGGAATAGCAATGGAGATACCAACAGGACTCGTAGGCCTCATCTATGCAAGAAGCGGAATGGCATGCAAAAAAGGTCTCGCCCCAGCCAACAAAGTAGGTGTAATAGATTCTGACTACAGAGGTGAAATCATAGTAGCCCTCCACAACCATTCAGATAAACCTGTAACCATAGAACCAAAAGACAGAATCGCTCAGATAGTCTTAGCACCATACATCACAGCATCATTCAACGAAGTAGAAGAGCTTGACGACACAGAAAGAGGCGAAGGCGGCTTCGGCTCAACAGGCACAAAGTAAAAAAATTCATCTTGCAACATGCAAAAGGCATAAGCAAGATGGATTTTTTATCCCACCACATTTCATAGCCACCCCGGTCACACATCAACAATCCGCCTTGCAACATGCCGAAGGCATAAGCAAGGTGGATTTTTTTATCCCACCACATTTCATAGCCACCCCGGTCACACATCAACAGCCCGCCTTGCAACATGCCGAAGGCATAAGCAAGGCAAGAAAGAATTAACGTAGATTGGAACTGGCAGCATATTATTGTGCGAGTCCGATTTAAGGCGCGAACCGTGTGGGAGTTATGCCGCTCTATACAAAAGAGCGGTGAGAGAAAACTCGTTCAAGCGAAGCGCGTTTGTTTTCTCTCACCGTAATAAACTCTGTATAGAGCGGCATTTACTCCCACTAGGTGCAGCCGCCATGAGGACTCGCACAATAATATGCTGCCGGTTCCCACACACTACCTGAATTCCTTCTTACTTATACGCAATATTGGCATGCTCAATAACATAATCCTGTGCCTTCTGCACAAGCATAGCCTTAACTACACTATCTTTTCCGAATTTCTCAACAAATGCATTCTCATCAGAATATCCATTGTCTCCTGCGAATTCATCAAGATCGCCCTTGTAATCATATTCTCTCATAGAGAACTTCTGATCTTTCACGATTGCTTCCATAATAAGCTGCTGTGCTGCTGACTTCTTAATGAAATCATCATATGACATTCCATATAACTGCTGGCAATACTCTTCCTTTGACTGGTTAGTAAAATCAGCATAGAATCCGACAGACTGGTCATATCTGTCTCGTAATGTACTGAGCAGTGTATCTGGATAACCACTTACCTTACATGTATCCTGAAGTGTTGAAAGAACCTGTTTCTGAATCTCATCATCAACCTTAGAATCGATTGTAGATGCTAATGAATCTTTAACAGAAGCTCTATATTCTTCGATTGTATCATATCCAAATGTTTCCTTAACATATGCATTAGTAAGCATTGGCACATTAGGCTGTGAAACCGTCTGCACTGTAAGCTCAAACACTACTTTAGTTCCTGCATATACGGTATTGCTATATGTTTCCGGCAAGTCGATTACCATAACCTTAGTCTCTCCAGCCTTCATTCCATAGAGTGCTTCATCAAGCTCTTCTATATCAAGTCCAAGTTTATCTTTGCCAAGTATCATTGTAACACCATCTGTATTAGACAGCCCTGTTGACTGTGAACCCGAACTTGTAGCAACATAAGTAACCAGTATCTGATCTCCATCAACAGCACCTCTGCTGACTTCTGAATAAGTAGTATTATTCTCTATATCTTCAGCAATCTTATCATCAACAAGCTGATTCTCTATAGATGTTTTATCAACTGTTACAGCTATATTCTCATATTTCCCAAGCTGTACATAATCATTAACATTATAATCGTATTTTACTTCAATCTCTTTATTACATGCAGTTGCCATAAGCATTGTTGCTGATAATAAAACTATTGATGCTTTTCTTAAAAAACTTTTTCTCACAATAAACCTCCGCTCTTACTTCTTTATACAGAAGTAAAAAATTGACTTTCATACTATATCACATAAAAGAGATTTTATCCATATCTGTTCATATTAGTTCACAGAAATATCATACATTTTAAAAAGAAAAGACTGCCGCTTTCACGACAGCCTATTATCTCTGATATATAATATATAATCAATTATGCAAGCTTAGACTTAGCAACCTCTGCGAGCTTAGCAAATCCTTCTGCATCGTTAACAGCCATCTCAGATAATACCTTTCTGTTAAGATCGATATTAGCTAACTTAAGACCATACATGAACTTGCTGTATGAAAGTCCGTTAATTCTTGCAGCAGCATTGATTCTGGCAATCCATAACTGTCTGAACTGTCTCTTCTTCTGCTTTCTGCCCTTATAACTCTCTGTAAGAGCTCTCATAACTGACTGCTTAGCAACTCTGTACTGCTTAGATCTTGCTCCTCTATAACCCTTAGCGAGCTTTAATACTCTGTTATGCTTCTTCTTTGCGTTTAATCCGCCTTTAATTCTTGCCATTTTATAAATTCCTCCTTAAACTATATCTCTAAATAAATGTTGTTATACCATTAATCTTAGAGATAAGGCATAATCTTCTTCATTGTCTTAACATTAGTTGCGTCAGTCATAGCTGCCTGTCTAAGATTTCTCTTTCTCTTAGCTGACTTCTTTGTAAGAATATGGCTCTTGTATGCCTTCATTCTCTTTAACTTACCTGTTCCAGTTACTTTAAAACGCTTTGCAGCTGCTCTTTTTGTCTTTACCTTTGGCATAATAATCCTCCTAAAAATGTCTGTTAGTTGTTATTTATTTTAACGTTTTTCAGTTAAAAACATCATCATGCTCCTGCCTTCCATCTTAGGAGCCTTCTCAATTACAGCTATATCGCTAAGCTTTTCTGCAAAATCCTCTAATATATGCTTAGTAGAGTCGATATGAGCCATTTCTCTTCCTCTGAATCTTAATGATACTTTAACCTTGTTACCTTTCTCAATGAACTTTCTTGCTGAGTTACACTTAGTATTAAGGTCATTGACATCGATGTTAGGTGATAAACGAACTTCCTTAACTTCTACTGTCTTCTGTTTCTTCTTAGCTTCCTTTTCCCTGCGGAGCTGTTCGTACTTGAACTTGCCATAATCTACAATTCTGCATACAGGTGGATTAGCTGATGGCGAAACCATTACCAAATCTACTCCTGCATCCTTAGCCATGTTTAAAGCATCTCTTAATGCCATAACTCCAAGCTGCTGTCCTTCTTCTCCAATAACACGAACCTCTTTGCATCTGATCTGTTCGTTAATCATTAACTCGTTAATAGCGGTACACCCCCATATAAAAAATTAAAGTGAATAGCTCAGCTATCCACTTTCTTTAATCAAAACACAATCCTATATTATGTGTAATTCTTAAATATCAACCCGAGTCGCCCTATGCGCTGAGGTGAGAGTGGATACTCTGCTTTGCTTTGCAACTATTGCATGATATCATCCTAAACAATATATGTCAACCCCATTATTAAAATTTATTCGCAAAATTTATTACAATGCAATTAATCTTATATCTTGGAATATCACTTCATTAATGATATTATAATACAGAAAATAAATCAAGAAAGGATCTGACATTTATGAAAGATTTTCTTATATCAACTGACACAACTGCTGATTTACCTGCAAGTTATGTTAAAGAAAACAACATTGATATCCACACTCTTTTTTATGCATTTGGTGAAGTAATCTACGGAACAGATAACATTATGCCTGAGAAGGAATTCTTTGACCGCATGCGTAATGGCGATATGCCAACAACTATGGCATGTAATCCGCAGGATTGTAAGACAATATTTGAAAAGCGTGTCAATGAGGGCTTTGATATTCTTCACATTGCATTTTCATCTGCACTTTCAAGCAGTTACAATAACGCCTGCATAGCAGCCAATGAAGTTATGGAAGAACATCCGGGAGCTAGAATCGTTGTAGTAGATTCATTAGCTGCTTCAATGGGTGAAGGTCTTATCGTGTATAAAGCTGTTGAGATGAAGAAATCAGGAAAATCTATGGATGAAATAATAGATTTTGTCAACAATCATAAGCTTAATGTAGTACATAATTTTACGGTTGATGACCTTAACCACTTATACAGAGGAGGTCGTGTTTCTAAGACTACTGCCATTATCGGTACGCTTGCCAACATCAAGCCAATCCTTCATGTAGATAATGAAGGCAGACTTATTAATATAGGAAAAGTCCGTGGCAGAAAGAAATCACTTATTGCTTTAGTTGACCGTATGGAGGAACATATTGGTTCATACAGGGATAAGAATGATGTTGTATTCATCAGTCACGGTGACTGCTTACAAGATGCACAGTTCGTAGCAGGTCTTGTTAAAGAAAGATTCGGCATAGATAACATATGGATTAATTATATATGTCCTACAATCGGAACACATTCTGGTCCTGGAACAGTTGCACTTTTCTTTATGGGTGAATCAAGATAATATACACGCAAAACTGGCAGAGTGTTTACCACCCTGCCAGTTTTGTTATATGTTCTACCAATGTATTCACATCCACAGGCTTAGATATAAGTCCGTTCATGCCTGCCTTTTGCAGCATACCTATATCTGTTTCAAAACCATCTGCTGTCATTGCAATTATTGGCACTTCCATACATTTTCCATTCTTAGTCCTTATAATCTTAGTGGTCTCTATGCCATCCATTCCCGGCATTCTCATGTCCATAAGAACTACATCTATGTCGTCCGCCTGTTCACTTTCAAGCAGTTCAATTGCCGAACTGCCATCTTCTGCCTCATAAACTGTTATATCCTCGTCTTCAAGAATATCTTTTACAAGTTCCCTGTTAAAATCGTTATCATCAACTATCAGGACACATTTATCCATTCTGTTCTCTCCTAATTTAACACTTACTAAAGTACGTTATTCTCTCTTATTTCTGAAACAAGCTTTCTTCTGTATGCCCTGCAGCCATTCTCATTCCAATATTTTCTCTTTTCAACTTTAATAACTTCAAATGTTGTATGGAATATATCTGTCTTATAGCTTGTATAAGGCTCTCTGCCCGGATAAAATACTGTAATTGAATCAGCACATTCATCTATCTTAAGACCATAATCCTTAGCAAATTTTCGTGATTCATAAGGGCTTCTTATCATCTTGATATGTGCATAATAACCCACAAGATAAGCGAAATAGTTCATATCAAATTTATCAAGCCATCTGCCATCACTTGCCATAAATACTATAACAGGAAATGTTCTTTCTTCCTCTGCAATCAGTGTTGTAAGATCATCGTAATCCTTGCTGTCCTCAACGTATCTTACAGACTCCCTCATTCTTTCCACATCAACAATTCCTATATTGTCTGCAATCTCTCCAAAGAAATTAGGTCTTGAAAACAGAACATTTTCATTATCTCTGTATCTGTCTGCTGGTTCTGCATATCTGTTAGATACCGTGAATTTCAGTCTGTCACCTTCCCTGCATATAACCGCTTCAGATATCCATACTCTTGTTGGTATCTTAGTATCAAGATGTGTAGTTTTTTCAGAAAAATACACATTTTCTGCATCATACGAAAGATTAACTGAATATCCAGGCTCTGCATTAACATAAGTTTCTGCACTCTCAGGTAAATCTGTGAATACATCCTCATATCTTGACTTAACCCATGAATATATGTACCCTGTGGCTTTTCTGAAAGCATCAGGCATTGCAAGATTGCTTAAGTCGATATATGTATCAGCCTTGAATACCATAAAAGAGCCAAGCTGTTTAAACGGCTCAAATCTTCTTCTCTTGGCAACGCTTTCTGTCTCCTGCTTCTTCTCATGTTCTATCTTTACAAATGCTTCTTTGAGTCTCTCATCCTCAGGTCCTATCTGATTAACTATCTTAACAATATTATTAACAGTAATCTCCGGACCTTTATCTCCTGTATTATCCCATAGCTGTCTTAGTAACGGTTCTCTTTTAAATTTATAAAACTTCTTGGCAAGCTCTGTATCTTCATCAAATATCTCTTCAATATATGGATGCAGCGGTTCTCTTGTAAACTTCAGTCTGTAATGACATCTTAACATATAGTTCCATTTTCTGTCTTTGTAATGCTGATGTCCTAAATCTTCAATCAGACCCACAACTGAATCATCACATAACTCCAGCGTTGCAAGAATACTGTTCATCTTTCTTGCAAGTGCTTCATTACCCGTGCCAAAGGCTGAACCTTTATATCTCATATCATGTTCAATCTCATGCCAGCCCTCAAAAGAATTAGTTCTTACCTGTATCTCAAATGTATCATCTACATAATCTCCAAGCTCCGGATTAACAATGGTCTTGCTAAGATATCCCGGCAGCTTGAATATTCCGTTAATCTTCATTGCCCTGAACTCATATTCATTAGCCTCTGTTGTATTCCACACGCCCGGCATAGAAAATATTGTATCAAGAAAATTCTTAACAATCTCAACATCATCCGCATAATACAGAATAATTCTTATTCCTATAAGATCCTGCATCTTTTTATCCTGATTCTCTGTCCCCGGTCTTCTATAATCCTTTAATATAAGTTTATCAAGCATTGAATCAGGAGCTTTCACCCTGTATGCAACCCTGTAATAGAATCCTGCTTTCTTAAGCTTTTCTTCTATAATACTTAGCAGATCATCCTTAACAATATCCGGAACATATATCTTTTCTACATTTTCTTTAGTAAATAATTCATTAACTTCATTCATACCCTAACCTCTGATTCCAGCCACTTTGGCAAACTGTGTCTCCACTCTTGCCCTTAAGCGGTTTTTTATTCCCTCTGTTGTAAATGCAGCTTCAACACCATTCATTATCAGCTTCTTAACATCTTTCTTCTCCATATTGAATGTATCTGCAACTAATGCAAGTTCCCTCGCCTCTGTTGTGTTAGAAACCATCATATTATCCGTATTAACAGTAACTTTTATCCCCTTATTCATAAGCTGCTGTATCGGATAATTCTCTATTGTCTCGTATATTTTAGTATTCAGATTGCTTGTCGGACATAATTCCAATGCAGTCTCTCTGTCTGCAAGCTCCTGCATAATTAAAGGATTCTCTGTACTTCTTACGCCATGTCCTATTCTTACAGCCTGAAAATTCAATGCACATTCAACACTTTCTGCTCCGGCTGCCTCACCTGCATGAATAGTAAACGGAACGCCTCTCTGAACGGCATCTCTGAATACATCTGCAAATGTATCTGTTGCATAAAGTCCTTCTGCCCCTGCAAGGTCTGCCGCCACAACACCTCTTCCCCTTTCGGCATATAATGCAGCAAGTCTTACTGTCTCCATATTAGCATCCTTATTATCATCCGAACGCATACAACATAATATAAGATTGTGACAGGAATATGACTTCCAGTACTTTCTTGATTCATCAAGTCCCTCACATGCTGCTTCAACAATCTCCTGCTGTGACAATCCTTTTCTTGTATGAAGCTGTGGTGCAAATCTTATCTCGCTGTATATTACTCCCTGTTCTTCCTGCTCTTTAACAAGCTGACACACACTATATTTAACAGCCTCACGCGTCTGCAAAAGCTGAAGCGGAAACTCGAATTTTTCAAGGTATTCATTAAGATTCTTACAATCTGATGATACGCTCAGCTTTTCTGACAATTCTATCTCATCACCTGTTTCTATATTCTGCATATCACAAAGATGTCTTACAGATTCAAGCGACAGTGAACCATCAAGATGTACATGCAGGTCTGTAAGGCAATCCAGTTTTTCTATCCATTCTATATTGCTGATTTTCAAAAAAACACCCTCTAACATAATAATATCTTACATACACTTCTTTACATTTTAAACTGCATTCAGTATATTTGCAACACCGATAAGCTTTTGTCTCCATATTTTACCAAGTATTTTGATAAATTTTATGATTAATTTATATTCAGCACATTTGCATTAAATATGTATGCGTGTTATAATCTATGTATCAATATCGTTATAAGTAATCGGGGGATATAATTATGTCAGTTATTCATGAATCAGCAGAAAACTATCTTGAATCAATATTAATGTTAAGCAAAAAGCTTCCTGTGGTTCGTTCAATAGATGTTGCCAATGAGTTAGGTTTCAAGAAATCAAGCGTCAGTATTGCGATGAAGAATTTGAGGGAATCTAATCATATAACGGTAACTAAAGAGGGGTACATATATCTTACAGAATCAGGTAAAGAGATTGCTGAGATGATATATGAGCGTCACCAGCTCCTTACATCATGGCTCATAAGGCTTGGTGTTAATCCTAAAGTTGCTGAAGAAGATGCCTGCCGTATCGAACATGATATAAGCAAGGAATCATTTAACGCTATTAAGAAAGCTATATCTTAATTTTTCTCATATAATTTCCTTCTCGGAAAGAGCCATACCTGATTATCCGGCATGGCTCTTTCTATTTTACATATTCTTTTTATCCAGCAAATTCCTGTGCCCAGTAATGACTGTACCTTCCTGCTCCACAGCCTGAATTACTATAACCCAGCCCCATTTTTGTATATATAGGATCTAATATATTCTCTTTATGTGCAGGAGAATTCATCCAACTTTTTACCAATTCTTCTGGTGTCATTTCGTAAGTTGCTCCTGCGATATTCTCACCACACTCTTCCCATGAGACTCCGCATTCATCCAAAGCTGATCCCGACATATTATCATTTTGAGGTCTGTTAGGTCTACTATGGCTCAATTTTCCTGTGTAATCTAACTCAACCGCTCTTATACCAGCCGCCTTACACATTGCTGCATCTAATTCAAGCGGTTCAATACCGCACTTTTGCCTTTCAGCGTTCACAAGTTTTATAACATCTATGTCATATTGTCTAAAAAAACTTGTATTATAATTTTCTTCACAGGAATTTCCCAATTCAGCTTTATTGTTCTCATTCTTTTCTCCTAAATGTTCCACATCTCCCGAATCACTGTCTTCCCATGATTCCTGTCCGGAATTATTCTCATAACCACCTGCCTGTGACAAATCATCAAAAGCCTGTTGTTCTGATGCCTCTGTATTACCCGCAATATCATTATCTGTCAGGTTATTTTCTTCACTGGTTACTTCCTGTGTAAAATCCCCGGTTTCTTTATCAGCTGTCTTAACATTATTACCATCAGTTTTGGTTTCTCCATTGACAACGGTTCTTACTGTAGTCTGTGTCTCTACAGTATTGTCAGAATTCTTCCCATTAGCATTATTGTATGCACTGCCACAGCTTGTAAGCAGTCCTCCAATAATGACTGCTGTCATTAATACAGCTGCATTTTTTCTTCTCATAATTGTATACCCCTGTTTCCTCTCTACAACAGCAATGCTGCTATTTAGAATAATAACACAATGTCATATATTTTACCATATATCTTTTTGCCATTTATTACCATATCAGCCTATATAATTACCATATTTTACCATTACAACCACTAATATTAGACTTATAAAATGTTATTTTTCTTATAGTGGATTTGCAATCAGATAAACTATGGAGGAATACCAGATGCAGGAATATCATAACAGAATCCGTGAATTACGCGAGGAAAAACATATAACACAGGTAAGATTAAGCACCGAGCTTGGAGTTGCCCAGGAAACAATAAGTGCATACGAACAAGGAAGGCATCTTCCAAGTGTCTCATCTCTTATGAAATTAAGCAGTATATTAGATGCAAGCATGGATTACATAATGATGAAATCTGATGTCAGAAATATGATTCAGGTTCAGTCTTTATCCGACAACGAAACAAGATTATTAGGCTACTATAAGAAGCTTAATGCTTCAGGAAAGGAAAAGGCTCTTTCGTATATTGAAGGCCTTAATGACGGTTTAAGGTCAGGCTGCAAATAATTTCATTAAACACATTAAGCCCCCGGACGCAATCTTGTCCGAGGGCTTATTATTTCTGTTCCAATATCTTATTTTTCAAGATATCCTGTGTATTCTGCTGTTCTTAATATATCATTAGCTCTTGCTATCTGTTCCTTATCAGGTGGCATTACATCAGAAAGTGTATACGGAATTCCTAATTCCTCCCACTTAAATACTCCAAGTGTATGATATGGAAGCACTTCAAATCTCTTAACAGTCTTTAAACTGGCAACAAAATCCCTTAACTGTTCAAGGTCTTCCTGTGCGTCTGTCACTCCTGGAACAAGAACATTTCTTATCCACATATCCTTATCATGATCAGAAAGATACTTTGCAAGGTCAAGGATGTTCTTATTAGTCCAACCTGTAAGGTCCTTGTGCTTCTCATCATTAATCTCCTTAATATCAAGAAGAAAAAGGTCTGTAACAGCCATCAGCCTGTCAAACTTTTCCAGATATTCCGGCTCCATCTTAAAAGGATTACCTGACGTATCAAGAGTTGTATGCACACCATTCTTTTTCGCAATTTCAAAGAGTTCTGTCACAAATTCCATCTGAAGAAGCGCCTCTCCACCACTTACAGTGATTCCGCCACCATTCTTCCAGTAATTTTTGTAACGGTAAGCTTTATCAAACACTTCCTGCGCTGTTTCTAATGTTCCGCCTTCTTCTTTCCATGTCTCAGGATTATGACAATATCTGCATCTCATATGGCAGCCCTTAAGAAATACAATATATCTTACCCCTGGTCCATCAACTGAACCAAAGCTTTCTACCTGATGAATTCTACCTTTAATACTTTCACTCATAGCATTTTCCTCTTCCAATAATTATTACTTTATAATGTATTATCACTTAATAACGATAATTTACTCCAAAAATGTCTACATTTTATAAAAACATATATTTGGTGCATTAAATATAACATATCCCCTATATATTGTCAGTTCGAATTGCTTATGTTCGCATAAAAAAGCAAAATGTAGACCTTTTTATCTCCATTTATCTGCTTTATAGCGCATTCTTTCCAGCTTATTTATCTCGTAACATTTTTCACACATGCCAAATCTATGATTCCATTCCAGTCTCTTCCCACAGCGTTTACATTTGTTGAAGAATTCACCATTAGTAAGTTCTCTTACTATGCGTTCTGATATCTCCTCTTTAAGCATTCTGATACGCTCATCATATTCTGATATATTAAGAGCATTACAGTATGAATTAAGCAGATCCATCTTCTTATACAGCTGTTCAAGGTCATCCAGCTTCATGGCTTCTATATCTTCAGATTCAGTATCTACATAATACCACATCCTGCTTACCGGTTCACCGTCAGCTGTCATATCAACAAGATCCTGCCACAAATATTTAAGTTTCTCGCTATTCTCATCAAATGGAATGTTAATAAGACTGTATTCAAGATATTTATTAATCTTCTCACCATGTTTTTTCTCAATGTATTCAGCAAGTTTAATCCTGTTCTTTAAGTCAGCAACTGAAAAGCATTTCTTTTCAATCGTCTTTAACCATATCTTAAATATCTCTGAAAGGCTGTATGGCATATCCAGAACTTTTCTTGGCGGCTGTATAACGCAGCTTGTTATCTGCTCATATCTTCCATGAAGCAGTTCACCTATCTGGTCCCTGTCCTCTATTGAGTTGACATACCCCTGGTCATACATCCCCTTTCTTCCTGCTCTTCCGGCAATCTGCTTAACCTCACTCATGTTAAGAAATCTTTTGGATTTGCCATCGAATTTTTTCGACTCAGTAAATATTATTCTTCTTATAGGAAGATTTACTCCCATTCCAATAGCATCTGTACATACTACAATTCTGCTCTCTCCATTTAAGAATCTGGCAACCTCTGCTTTTCGCACACTGTATGGAAGTGAACCGTATATAACACTTACTTTATACCCTTCCTTCTTTAGAAGGGTTGCGAGCATAAGAACTTTTCTACGTGAAAATGCTACTAAAGCATCTCCATCCCGTATATCATCTGGAAATATGAAATCATGGTCTTCAACTATTAGTCTTGAATTCCTTTTATGTCTTATATCCGTATATGTATCTCCACACATTTTTATAAGCATTTTAACAATATGTATTGCATTCGGCGACATACATACATGTACAACATCAGCATTAACGCCAAGAATTGCCTCTGTCCACGCCCAGCCTCTGTCTGAGTCGGCTACCATCTGTGCCTCATCTATTACACAGACATCAAAATGTCTGCTCATATCCATTTTCTCAACTGTACAGGATAAATGCTTTGCACCATCTCTTATATCCTTCTCCTCACCTGTCGTCAACGAACAGTTAATTCCTCTTGCAAGACTCATCTCCTGAATCTCAAGTGCAAGAAGTCTCAGGGGTGCAAGATACATTCCTGAACCGGCATTATAAAAATCTTCTAGTGCATCATGTGTCTTTCCTGTATTAGTCTCCCCTATATGAAGTATAAAATGTCTCTTTATATTTCTGGCTTCAGGATACAGCTGTGTTATATCCTCAGGAATACTCTCCATTAATGCAGTCTTTATCTTAAGTTCTTTAAGACTTGCTAAATCTTTAGGTACGAATTTCTTCTTTTTCTTTTTATAGTAATATCTAGCCATTTATTTTCCTATTGTTTTATGAAATATAAACAAGAAGCATGACAATACATAAAACATTACATATTGTCACGCTTCTTTCTGTAAGGTCAGTCTGATTATTTAGCTGCTGCAGGATTATTCTTCTTAGTAGCAATCTCATCTTTAAGCATTGCAACAAATTCGTCCTTAGATACTGTAGTTGACTTCTGCTCTCCGTGGAGTCTGTAGCTTACAGTTCCTTCTGCTGCTTCATTCTTACCAAGTACAATAAGGTAAGGAATCTTCTTTACCTGAGCTTCTCTTACTCTGTATCCAAGCTTTTCTGCTCTCTCGTCAATCTCAACTCTGATTCCATTATCTGCAAGATAATCATAGAGACCATGAGCATAAGCATTTAACTCTTCATCTTCATTCTTAACCGGAAGAATTGTAGCCTGTACAGGAGCAAGCCATAATGGAAGGTTACCCTTTGTCTCCTCTAGTATATAAGCCATGAATCTGTCAAGAGAACCAAGGATAGCTCTGTGAAGAACTACAGGTGTCTTTCTCTGTCCATCTTTATCAATGTATGTTAAGTTGAACTTAGATGGAAGACAGAAATCAAGCTGGCATGTTGATAATGTATATTCATTACCGATAGCAGGCTTAACATTTACATCAAGCTTAGGTCCGTAGAATGCAGCCTCTCCGATTTCCTCTGTGTACTCAATTCCGATATCATTAAGAACCTTTCTTAATGCGTTCTCAGCATTGTTCCACATTTCATCATCATCATGATACTTTACCTTATCCTCTGGATCTCTTAATGAGAGAACACAGCGGTAATCTGTAATATTGAAATCCTTGTATGTCTCAAATATAAGGTCTACAACCTTGGCAAATTCTGACTCAATCTGCTCTGGTGTTACGAAAAGATGGGCATCATTCTGGCAGAAATGTCTTCCTCTCTCAATACCCTTTAATGTTCCACTTGCCTCAAATCTGAAGTCATGTGCAATCTCACCGATTCTTATAGGAAGATCCTTGTAAGAATGCATTTTGTTAGCATATATCATCATGTGGTGAGGGCAGTTCATTGGTCTTAAGACAAATGATTCGCCTTCAACTTCCATAGCTGGGAACATGTTTTCCTTGTAGTGATCCCAGTGGCCTGATGTCTTGTAAAGATTAACTGTACCAACACATGGTGTCATTACATGAAGGTATCCAAGCTTTCTTTCCTTGTCCTTAATGTAATTCTCAAGCTCCTGCCATACTGTATATCCCTTTGGTAAGAACATTGGAAGTCCACGGCCGATTAAGTCATCTGACATGAAAAGTTCCATTTCTTTGCCAATCTTTCTGTGGTCACGTTCCTTTGCTTCCTCAAGAAGCTTAAGATGTTCTTCAAGCTCCTCAGCTGTTGGGAAACATACACCATAGATTCTCTGCATTACATGATTGTTAGCATCGCCCTTCCAGTATACACCAGAATATTTAACAAGCTTGAAATTCTTGCAGAGCTTAGTATTATCAACATGAGGGCCACGGCAGAGGTCTGTGAAATCGCCCTGGTCATATACTGTAATGTTGCCATCTTCAAGACCGCTTATAAGGTCAAGCTTATACATATCATCCTTGAACATCTCAAGGGCTTCTTGCTTAGAAACTTCTCTTCTGTATATCTTCTTGCCTTCCTTGCAGATTTTCTTCATTTCTTTTTCGATAGCTTCAATAGCTTCGTCATTGATTACATTATCTCCAAGGTCTATATCATAATAGAATCCCTCTTTTACTACTGGTCCAACCCAGAACTTAGCATGTGGATATAAATGCTTAACTGCCTGTGCCATAACATGTGCACATGAATGATTAAGAGTATTCAGTCTTTCATCTTCCTTAAAATTAACCATGATAAATCTCCTTTTGTGTTAATATTTTTGTTGCTATTCTCATCGCTGCTTGTGCTCGTAGCTCATGTTCCAGAGCTTCGCTCTGTCACTGTCGCGGTGCTCCTCGAATATCCATGCAAAGTCCACACCCTGTGCAAGCACAGCTGTTGACTTTCCCTGTATATTCTCATCGCTACTCGCACAAAAAAGCCCCTTATACAGTGGCTTTCCAGCTTGCTGTATAAGGGGCGAATATTCAATCCGCGGTTCCACCCTTATTATTCTCTCAATCAGGAGAACATCTCATTATGATTATAACGGAATCACCGTGCCGTATTGGGGCCGCTCGGAGGTGGTTTTCCCATATCCGTATTCTAAAGCACTTCCACCATATATGCTTCTCTCTGTAGAACCGTAACATAGTACTCTTCTCGTCAACACTTTAGTAAGAAGTATATTTCAAATTTTACATAATGTCAACCTGTTAATAATTGATTTTTGTATTTAAAAATGCTATTATTTCTATATTAATTTTCGAACAATTTAATATTATTTTTAGGGAGGAACTAATGGATAAATTACATTCACACAACTATCTTATTGTTTTAGTTGGAACAATTGCTTTATCAGTTATGACATTTTTTTCAGAAGGGATTAATATCCGTGCATTTATCGGAATTGGCATAATGCTTGCCAGTCTTATTGCTGCCGGTATTGGTAAGTTCTTAATTCAGAATCATTTTATTAAAGCTTTGCTCATTAATCTTACACCTTCAATTGCTACATTTGTATATGCTTTTGTTTTAGGCGGCAACTCAGTTGCATTTCTTGCCAACTTTGTATTTCTATCGATGATGGCATTATATTTTGATAAGAAGTACATTATATATTACTCTGTTCCTGTTGCTAATATTGCACTTATATGTACCATATTTTTCCCATTCGTTATTGATGGGGCTAATTACGACAGAGTAGATGCCTTTACAAAGGTATTCCTTTTTGACCTTGTTGCTATTATTTTATACAAAGCTGTTGACAGAGGACGAGAGCTTCTTTCTCAGAGTGAAGAAACACTATCTACTATTAACAGCAACTCACATGCAGCCAATGACATAGCCATTAATCTTAATTCAGCTATCGAAAATTGTAAGAACGGTCTTGATAACTTATCTGAACAGGCAACTAAGGTAAATGAAGCTGCTTCTCAGATGAATACCGTTATTGACGATACAACCAATGCAACTATATCTGTAACTGAGAGAATTCAGGATGCCACCGATGAAATCAATAAGAATTATGAGCTTTCCAAAGAGCTTGATGCTGGCTTCGAAAAAGTTGATACATCAGTCAGAGCCGGTAATAACGAAGTAAATGTTGTTAAAAACACTCTTTCGGAGATGGCAGAAACTGTTGGCTCTGCCAGAGGAGCTATGTCTGAGCTTATGAACGAGATGTCTAAGATTACTTCAATTCTTGAAGAAATCAACGCAATCGCAGCCCAGACCAATCTTCTTTCTCTTAATGCCTCAATTGAAGCTGCAAGAGCCGGTGAGCACGGTAAGGGATTTGCTGTAGTTGCAGATGAAATCCGTCATCTTTCTGAACAGAGTTCAGAAGCTGCAGACAATATCCACAAGATCATTAACGGTCTTTCAGGTATGACAGATGAAGTTTCTAACCGCGTGAATGCAGGTGCTGAATCAGCTAATAATGTTGTTTCCAAGATGGACACTCTTGTCAATGTTCTCACCGGAATTAATGATTCAACAGAAGTTGCACACGATCTTGTAAGAGAACAGTATAAGGTAATCGAATCTGTCAGGACAGCTTTTGACAGCGTTAACTCAGACATTCAGACGCTTGTTGCTACCTCTGAAGAGAACGCTGCAATGATATCTAATATTTCAGAGAGCATCCGCCAGCAGGAAGAAGCCGTTTCGAATGTTGACGATGGCATCGAGCATGTCTTAAAGCTTTCTGGTGAATTGAAAGAACATTTTAATTAATATGCATATAAAAAGTGGCAGTCTTCAGAAATACCTGAAGTACTGCCACTATTTTTAACATAAACCTATCTTTTTATCCAATCTAGTTTCTCCAATTAAGTTCCCCCAATCAAGAAAGCTTCATATCTCCATCTTTAACCCAGCCAATCTTTTTAAGAAGCATATTAATAAGCGGACATATCACTGCCGGAAGAATGAATGATATAAGTATCAATCCAGCCCAGTCAAATCCTGTAATTGCAGTCTTTGTTCCATTAGCAATATCAGCTACCCAACCAGAATATACACCAATCTGTCCAACAAATCCGCAAGTTCCCATACCAGATGATACCGGAGTGCCATTCATCTGCAGCTTAAACAGGCATGTTGCCATAGGACCTGTAATTGCAGACGTAACTATCGGTGCTATCCATATTCTCGGATTCTTAATTATATTTCCCATCTGAAGCATAGATGTACCAATTCCCTGAGAAACAAGTCCTCCCCCTCGGTTCTCCTTAAATGACATAACTGCAAATCCAACCATCTGCGCACAGCAGCCTGCAACTGCTGCTCCGCCTGCAAGCCCAGTAAGTCCAAATGCAGCACATATCGCGGCTGATGATATAGGAAGTGTAAGTGCAATTCCAACAAGAACTGATACTGCAATTCCCATAAGGAAAGGCTGAAGATTAGTTGCAAGCATAATAAGTTCGCCAATCTTCATTGCCGCTTTTCCCAAAGCCGGTGCAATAAGAGCCGCTACTCCTGTTCCAACACCTATAGTAACAAGCGGTGTAACAAGAATATCTATCTTAGTTTCTTTAGAAATCATCTTACCTGCTTCTGCTGCAATAATGGCAACAAAATATACTGCAAGCGGACCACCTGCACCGCCAAGCGCATTAGATGCAAATCCAACAGTTATAAGTGAAAATAGTACAAGTGGAGGGCATTTCAGTGCATAACCGATTGCCACTGCCATTGCCGGTCCGCTCATTGCTGACGCAAGCCCTCCAACTGTATAATTGACACCGCTCACTGTTGCCACAGTATTAGTAAGAAAACCAATATGCAGCTGTGTTCCCAATGTATTAAGAATTGTTCCTATAAGAAGTGAGCAGAACAATCCCTGCGCCATCGCACCCAGTGCATCAATTCCATACCTTTTAACTGAAACTTCAATATCCTTGCGTTTCAGAAATGTCTTAAATTTCTCCCACATAATAAACCTCACTTTGTAAATTTTCTTTATGATAGCATATTATGGGGGGGATTGTGAATATAGCAATTTTTACTCACCCTATATCATCCAAATTTCTTTATAATATAACTCATTCGTCAGCTTCCTTTCGGCTGATTTCTATTTTTATTATATTTTAGCCGAAGCATAATTGTTTTATTCCAAGAGCCATCATTATATGAAAAATTTTATAGCATTATTATTCAAAGCATTATAATTCTAATTAATCTGGTATTAAACAGACTGAATATAGCAAATCCGAAAGCATCAAACTTTCTAAGGTATGTGTGATTTACATATCTTTGTTTATCGGCTAATAATGTGTAATCTTTGTTTACATCTAATTTTTCCAACATAATAAACCTCCCTTTTGCAAATTTTCATCATGATAGCATATTATGGGGGATTGTAAATTGTCCATGGCGGATTAGAAATTAATGTTTATCAGAAAGTAATGGTGCCTATTATCCCATCCATTTTCCCAAGAGCTGATTTTCTTTCTCTTATAGCCCTCTCTAATGACATTTTTTCATAAGATGTACCTTTAAGTTCTTCAATAGTCCATTCATCTCCTAAATCTGCCATCTCATCAATAAAAATTTCTTTTTCATTTTCTTTCATAACTATATATCCTCCTTAATGTGACCTCAAATTTTCCAATAATTGTTCTGCCATCTCAATAAGTTCTGCCGTTTCTGACTGATTATCATACATATTATTAATCTTTTCTTTAAGACTCATTACCTGCTCATCTACTGTCATGTATTCAAGCTTTGCAATTTCTGATAATCTGTATCCAAACCGTTGATACAATCTTATCTTTTTAATCTTTTTTACTGCAGCATCATCATATAGCAGGTAACCATACTTATTCTTTTTAGTTGCTTTAACCAAGCCATAGTTTTCATATGTCTGCACAATCTTTCTCGTCACTCCTGTTTCCTTGCATACTTCTTTAAGTGTCATTAAATCATTCCTCATAGGCCCTCCTTTAACCTATGACTGCTCCAACGGAGCAGTCAAATGGTTTTTACAAAAAATTTGATTTTCATAAAAGGCCATGTAAATTTCGCGAAAAATGATTGTGATGATGCAGGTGAAGGTAAGAAAAAAGCGCCCTAGTCAATTAACTAGAGCGCTACTCTTAATATTCAACCCCCAATTACATGTAAATAATTCTATAATCTTCATATCCCGACAAAAATCCTTTTATAATATTTTTTATATTTTCAGACGCTTTATCATAAATGCCCTTAGATTCAACATCTTCAAGTCCCATTCGTTCAATTTCATCTACTATTTCCTCATACTGCGAAAACTCAATAGGATTCAAAATATTATTTGATTCTGAACATGTTACTGTGTCCCATATTACATAATTATCATTCAGCTGTATTTCAGGCAACTTAATATATATTTTACTACTATCATTATCAACATTAATAACCATTTTGCTCATATCATATCCAACTTTAACAACACCACTTGCTTTAATTTCAATAGAATTCGTTGTTCCCAAAATTTTGATGTTATCAAACCAATATCTTGCAGTATCTTTACCATAAGTTACAGTATACTCACCACTATAACTTGATATATGAAATAACATATCAATTCTAATCCCTTAAATCTCTCCTATTTTTAAGGGAATAAGCAATATAATAAGCGAATATCTCCTTAGAGTTCTATCCATGCTCAGTTCTCAATATACTAATCATATATATTCTGCCACACAAATATAATACAATCTAACACCTGATACCTATCAATAGTCGCATTTTACAACTTCTTATGGGTAATTTTTCCATCAAATCATCATATTCAAGTCAATACTGCATCAAAAAAGCCTATAAGATGTTCAAGCAAAACAATCTTATAGGCTTTTCAACTCTAAGTATTCAATTTACCTGCCAAAACTACCTATCAGTCAACATAAAAAATGTTTCTTATAGGAAGACGACAATTCCACATTATATTTTATACATTAACGACTGAATTTCCTCATGCGAAATCGCCAAATCTACCAGATCTCGCCGATGCAGTGATGCTGCCATCACCAACGCCGCAGCAATCAAGCAAACTAGCCAGCAAGCCCCTAAGACACTCTCGTCTCACGAATCACCTTCCTCACAGCCAGCACCTTGCCTGCTGAAACTGAAAGCTCATCGACACCCATCTTAAGAAATTCTTCTGTGAGTGTTGTGTCTGCACCGAGTTCACCACAGATACCTGCCCAGATGCCCTCTGCATGTGCATTCTCAACAACCATTCTTATCATGGCAAGAATGGCTGGATGATGAGCATCGTAGAAATCATCAAGCTTTGTATTCTGACGGTCAATCGCTAGCGTGTACTGTGTCAGGTCATTAGTTCCGATACTGAAGAAATCCACCTTCTTAGCAAGCTGGCGGCTCATAATTACAGCAGCCGGAGTCTCAATCATAATTCCACTCTTAGGATTACCGAATTCAATTCCCTGCTCTGTAAGCTCAGCCTTAACTTCATTCTCAATAACCTTAATCTTATCAACTTCCTGTTCACTGATTATCATAGGATACATTATAGATATGTTTCCATACGCACTTGCTCTGTAAAGGGCGCGTAACTGTGTCTTGAATATCTCAGGTCTTGTAAGACATATTCTTATTGCACGAAGACCAAGAGCAGGATTATCCTCTTTATCGAGTCCGAAATAATCACACTGCTTATCAGCACCGATATCAAGAGTTCTTATAATTACCGGTTTTCCAGCCATGCTTTCAGCTACAGTACGGTATATGTTGAACTGTTCTTCTTCTGTTGGAAATGTATCAGATTCAAGATATATGAATTCACTTCGAAACAGTCCGATTCCTGCTGCATCATTGGCAATAACATTTGCGAGATCCTTAATGTTACCAATATTAGAGTAAAGCTTAATCTTCTTGCCATCTAAAGTCACATCTTCCTTGCCTTTAAGTTCCTGCAAAAGAGCTTTCTTCTCATTGTCTTTGCGCTGTTCCTCCTGCATTGCTGACAGGGTTGCCTCATCAGGTTCAATATATACGACACCGTTAGTTCCATCGACAACGCCAAGCTTGCCATTAAGAGATTCATCAATAACAATATCTGAACCAATTAAAGCCGGAATTCCCATTGTTCTTGCAAGAATGGCAGTATGTGAATTAACTGAACCCTTCTGTGTAACAAATGATAATATCTTGCTCTTATCCATCTGGACTGTCTCTGATGGTGCCAGATCCTCTGCCACCATAATAACAGGCTCGTCTACATCTACACCGCTTCCTGTATTGCCAGAAAGTATTCCTAACAGTCTTTCTGTAATATCTTTGACATCTGCTGCTCTTCCACGCATATATTCATCGTCCATGGCTGCAAACATCTGTGAAAAATTATCCCCTGTCTGGGCTATGGCATATTCTGCATTCACCATCTGACTCTCGATAATATGCTCAACAGATTCCTTATAATCGTCATCCTCAAGCATCATCTGATGAATCTCAAATATTGCCGCATTAGCCTCGCCAACTTCGCGAAGTGCTTTATCATGAAGTTCCCCCAGTTGTTTAAAGGCTATTTCTACAGCTTCATAATAACGGTTCTTCTCTGCTTCTGCATCAGTAATCTTTACACGCTTAACCTGATGTTCACCTTTCTCATACACCATTATCTTACCTATAGCAATGCCTCCAAATACACTTTTTCCAGTATATTTATTCATGTGCACCTCCTGACTGCTACATATTGCTCTTCATGAATTCTTCAATCTTAGCTGCTGCAGCCTCTTCATCTTCACCTTCTACAGTAATTGTAACTTCATTTCCACATTTTACTGCAAGTGCCATAACACCGAAGATTTTCTTGCAGTCTCCTGACTTGCCATCCTTAATAATTGTAATCTTACTGCTAAATTCCTTAGCAGCCTTTACAAGCTCTCCTGCTGGACGAGCATGTATGCCTTCTGCATCTGTAATAACGTACTTAAATTCCTTCATAATTAAAAACCACCTTTCTTAGGCTGCTTTCTTCTTAAAGAGCCCTAAACATATTGTTGAGATGATAGTTCCTGCCACAAGTGCAATCACATAATATATTGCATTGCCTACTACAGGGAATACGAAAATGCCGCCATGTGGTGCCATTAAAGTACATTTGAAAAACATACTGACAGCACCTGCTGCACCTGAACCTATGATACATGCTGGTATTACATGTAAAGGATCTGCTGCCGCATATGGTATTGCACCTTCTGTTATAAATGCAAGTCCCATAATAAAGTTAGTTGGACCAGCATCTCTTTCTTCCTTAGTAAACTTATTCTTAAAAAGTATTGTTGCAAGAGCAATCGCACATGGTGGAACCATACCACCTATCATTACTGCTGCCATTATATCATAATTACCTGCTGCAATGGAAGCAGTTCCAAAAACATATGCTGCTTTATTGAACGGACCACCCATATCAATTGCCATCATGGCTGCAAGTATGAATCCAAGAAGAACCCTGCTTGTACTTCCCATTCCTGCAAGGAAGCTGTTAAGTCCTGTGTTAATCCCACCCATTACAGGCTCTACAATAAATGTCATTCCAAGTCCTATTACCAGAATACCCACTACCGGATATATAAGTACAGGTGCTATCTTTTCCAATGCCTCTGGTAACTTATCACATATCTTTCTTAAAAGAACTATAATATATCCTGCTGCAAAACCTGCTACCAGAGCGCCTAAGAATCCAGACTTTCCATTAGCTGCGATATAACCACCAACAAAACCAAGTGCAAGTGCCGGTCTGTCACCAATGGCCATTGCAATAAATCCTGCCAGAACAGGGAGCATGAAGCCAAATGCTGCTCCACCGATAGACTTAAACAGTGCCGCAACAGGTGTTATCGTACCAAAGTTGCTTCGTTCTGCCTCTGACAGTGCATTCATATCAACATTAAGTCCATCAATAAGAAATGCTATGGCAATCAGAATACCTCCGCCTACAACGAAAGGTAACATATGTGATACACCATTCATAAGCTGTGTATATATCTTATGTCCAATTCCGCCGCCTTTCTTTGCTGATGTGCTTTCCTTCTTTTCAGAAGTTCCTGCCTTATATACAGGTGCATCTCCTGCAAGAGCTTTCTTTAAAAGTTCATCTGCTTTATTAATTCCATCTGAAACCTGACACTCAATTACTTTCTTTCCATCAAATCTCTCCATTGGAACCTGTGCATCTGCCGCAACAATAATACACTCTGCCGATTCAATATCTGCATCTGTCAGTACATTCTTAGCTCCGCCAGAACCTCTTGTCTCAATCTTAATTGCACATCCAGCCTTAGCTGCTGCCTTCTCAAGTCCTTCTGCTGCCATGTAAGTATGTGCAATACCTGTAGGGCAGGAAGTAACTGCAAGAATCTTAGCCGGCTTATTGTCTTCCTTTTCAAGTCTTTCATCTATACTCTTGGCTTCTTCGTCAGCCCCATCTATGATTTCAATGAATTCCTCAGGGCTTCCAGCTTTCATAAGCTTTGCTACGAAATTCTCATCCATAAGAAGCACTGATAACTTACTTAATACATCAAGATGTACGTTATCCTTAGTATCCGGCGCTGCAATAAGGAAAAGAACCTTTACCGGCTCATCATCAAGCGATTCAAAATCAACTCCATCCTTAATAATCATTGCTGCAAGTCCTGGTGCATTAACAGCACTGCATTTGCCATGAGGAATTGCTATTCCTTCTCCTACACCTGTTGTACTTTCTTCTTCTCTTGCATATACTTTAGCCCTGTAGCTTTCAATATCATCAATCTTTCCGCTCTTTGCCATAAGTTCTACAGCCATATCAAGAGCCTCACTCTTTGTCTTAGGAGCAGCATTAAGATTAATGCTTCTCTTATCAAGTAAATCTGTAATTCTCATAAAATACCTCCTTTACATTATCTCTTGCAGGTAACCTCTACCCGCTTTAATACCTCTGAAATCTCTCTTTTTGTTGCAAGATTTTCTGAAAATGCACTGGCACTTCCTGTTGCAACGCCCATCCGGAATGCATCTTCATAATTGCCTGTCTGAAGATACCCCGCCATAAATCCTGCAACCATTGAATCACCTGCACCTACTGAATTCTTAAGCTCGCCCTTTGGTGCATCTGCTTCATATACGTTTCCATGTTCATCAATAAGAACTGCGCCTTTTCCACCCATCGATATAAGCACATTGACAGCTCCCATATCCTGCAGCTTCCTTGCATATGGAATAACCTCTTCCTTAGATTCAAGCTTAACACCAAATATATCTCCAAGTTCATGCTGATTAGGCTTGATAAGAAATGGGTGATATTCAAGGACATTAAGTAAAAGCCTGCTTGTCGCATCAACTATAATCTTAACATCTCTTCCCTGTAGTCTTCCCATTATTCTTCTGTATATATCGTCTGATATACATGAGGGAATACTTCCTGCAAGCACAAGAACATCTCCACTTGAAAGTCTGTCAATCTTACTTACAAGAGAATGGAGATTATCTTCTGATATCTGAGGTCCCATTCCGTTAATCTCTGTTCCATCTATGTTCTTAATCTTCATGTTTATTCTTGAAAAACCATTATCAACCTGAATAAAATCTGTATTAATGCCATACTCTGATACCATGTCACATATCTGTTTTCCGGTAAACCCGGCTACAAAACCAAATGCTGTTGTATCAAATTCAAGATTATTAAGAACTATTGAAACATTAATTCCTTTACCCCCTGGAAGCATATGCTCATATGATGTTCTGTTCGTCATCCCCAGTTCAAAACTCTTAACTTCCACTATATAATCCAGTGACGGATTAAATGTTACTGTATATACCATTGTCTCTCCTTTCTGGCTTCACGACCTTTTTGATATAATTATAATACAATCACATTCATTCAAAATCAATCACATTCATTCACAAACTTTTAGATTATTTTTGTGCATTTTTCACAAATTATCATCAAAATACTTTCTCTAAATATGCATTGTGTATCAACTTCATAACTTTCAGTATCGGTCAAAAACAAAAAAAATATGCCAGAACTTCAGACTCAGCAAAAGTTCCGGCATATTAGTATTATATATTATTATATTAATGTTTTCCCTTAAGAAGTGGTGATAATGGCTTATATATAAGCATTGATATCCCTACATCTATAAGACCTTTAACTATTGTAAAAGGAAGATTAAAGCATATCAGACACTGCATGATTGATTTCATAGATGGAATTATAGCCTGATACAGACTTAATATTACCACCTCTGGCATTGCCAGTTTATAATACACAGGATACACTATTAAATAATTCGAGAACACACTGAATACACCCATTGCCATGGCACCGCATAAACCGCCAAGCAATGCTCCTGTCTTAGACTTTTTCTTCTTATAAACAATTCCTGCTGTAAACACGAATACGGAACCGAGTATAAAGTTAGAAAGTTCGCCAACAAGCATACTCTGTGAAGCTGCCAGATGTACAACATTCTTAATGAGACATATTATAATGCCTGCCACTGGTCCGAGTGCATAAGCACCAAGTAACGCCGGAAGATCCGAAAAATCAAACTTGATAAATCCTGGCATAATAGGAATCGGTATCTCCAGATACATAAGAACTACTGCTACTGCTGAAAGCATACCCGTCACCGCTATCGTTCTCACATTATTCTTAGTATTAACATTACTCATTGCTTTTATTCTCCCTTATATTCTGTAATATTATTCTGCCTCCTTAAGGTGCATCTTTTTTGATGCGTGCTCCATAGCTTCAACAAGAGTTCTCATATCACTAAGTATCTGTGTAGTTCTTTCTTCACCAAGTTCAGCAATAACATTACCATAATATTCTCTGTTATTGTCCTCTCTTTTTTTCAAGAAATCCCTTCCGGCATCAGTGAATACGAGATATGTACCATCTGTTCCTTTGCCATCATGTTTCCATAAAGCATAACCCATGTCCTTAAGACTGCTTGCGATTGCCGATGTCTGTGGAATTGATATTCTCATAAATGAAGACAAATCCTTAAGATATGTCTTATCCTTGCCATCAATACAATCTTTCTCCATTACCTTGAGCGCAATATAATCTGCCAGCTCAAGACCATTGTAAAAATTCTTTCTTCTCTCCTTATCCATCAGGAACCTCTGAAATATAAGTTCTGTAGATAATTCAAAGCTTTCAAAGCTATTGTTCATACCCCTATCTCCTCTCTGTCTTAAAATAATGATTCGATAGATTTATATTACCAGAAAAATCCTTATATGTCTGTATAACAATCATAAACAATTGTAAAAAAGTTATAAACTATGGATTACAGCATTCCGCTGCCGTATATCCCGCTCCAATAAGTTCTTCTCTTTCTGCATAAGAATATATCTTATTCTTAGTTCCAATTCTTGATGCCTTTTCGCATTCCGGTTTATGAAATGTCATTGTTTTACTGTTAAGAATATAATTGAAATCCATTGATGAATCCTTCATCTGTGCAGCCATATCTAGGAATTCTCCTGTATATTCAGACTCTCCTGTTGAATATATGTAATTAATACCCGGCTGTACATTATATAAAAATATATTAAAGCATATTCCTTCTCCACTGTCCTCTACAGAATAAGCCTCCATAAGAACCCCCCGGCACATAAGTTCTTCACCAACAAATACCGGAGTAGTCCTGTACATAACGTGATTAGAAGTTTTCTCAAGATATCTTGCAATCTTTACCACATATGCATTCATATAGTTCTTCATATATGGAGTTGCTGTTATATAATTCTTCTTATCAGTATCAGAACCTCCAAAGCACCATGCAATGCTCTGCGCTCTGCTCTGGCAGTATCCATCTCCCGCAATACTGTCATACTTGATATTATTCCATCCTGTAGGACAGATACTTTTTGATTCACCTTTCTTATCATCTTCAGATGGCATTGAATCATAATCTAAACATGCCATCGCAGAAGTAACCCTTTTGATACTGTCAAGCGGTCCATATTTTATATATGAATCCTTAACTATCTCAGAGCTTGTAAAATACGGCTTATTATCATTAACTACAACATATGGATTATCTCCATTATATGCCGGAATATCCTCATAGGAAAACTGTATACTGTTTGAATTAACATTATTAGCAGACACATTTGCAAAAAGTTTATATCCGCCAAACACAATCAACACAAGTAATATTATCCCTATTATTTTCTTTCTCATTTCGTATCACCCTTCTTCATTCCTGGTATCTGTGCCAGAATAACCGCTGTAAACACAAGTACACACCCCATTATCTCTTTTGGTTTTAACAATTCCCCAAGTACAATCCATCCGGCAAGCACCGCAAACACTGATTCAAGGCTCATGACAATAGATGCCACCGAAGGCTGTGCATATTTCTGTCCAACCATCTGAAGTGTATATGCTATACCGCCTGACAATACACCTGCATAAAGTATCGGAATAAGCGCAGCTTTAATTCCTGCAAATGTAACATTTTCCGTAAATATCATAGCAAATGTTGAAATAATTGCAATAGCCATAAATTGTATACAGGACATTTTCATGCTGTCAGCACTTGAAAATTTATCAATAACCAGAATGTGTATTGTAAAGCATATTGCTCCCAGGAACACAAGGACATCTCCAAGATATATTCCTGATACACCACCAGACATGCATAAAAGATACATTCCGGCAACGCATCCTGCAACAGAAACGCCGGTTATCCAGTGCATTTTCTTACCCATAAAAACCGAAACTACCGAAACCATAACAACATAAGTTGCTGTAATAAAGCCCGACCTTCCTGATGCCGCGACCCCTTGTGGATATACACTTATTCCATACTGCTGGAAAGTCATCGCTGCAAATAGAACAATTCCACATATTATGCCTGCACCCAGTGGCCATGTCTGTAAACGGCTTCCATTCTCTGTACTAATCACTTTCCCTGAATTATTTCTTTTATCCAATACATTTTTAATTATAATTACGACTGCCAGAAATAGTGCTCCGACTATAGACCTTGCAGCATTAAATGTAAATGTTCCCACTGCTCCTGCACCACTTGTCTGTGCAACAAATGCCGTTCCCCAGATAAATGCAACAAGAAGCAGTATCAGGCTTCCCTTTATATTATTCATTGCTCTTACCCTTATTAATATATTTGATACCTGTAAATGCACCTATAAGAATAACTAAACCTATAATAAGAGGAACAACAGGATTCTGTACAAATCCTGCAATAACATATGTCACACAAGAAATAACTGCAACTACAATTACATATGGAAGCTGTGTAGACACATGATTCATATGATTACACTGTGCTCCTGCCGAAGCCATAATTGTCGTGTCAGATATTGGTGAACAATGGTCTCCACAGACAGCTCCAGCCATACATGCTGAGATTGATATAATCATCATTGTATGGTTCGTTCCTGAAAATGTATTTACAACAATAGGAATAAGAATTCCAAATATTCCCCACGATGTTCCTGTTGCAAAAGCAAGGAATACCGCAACCAGAAATATAACTGCCGGCAGAATATTTAACCAGCCGCCCGATACTCCTTTTACAAGTCCGGCAACAAACTCCTTAGCGCCCAGACTGTCTGTCATTGCTTTGAGTGTCCATGCAAATGTAAGAATAAGGATTGCTGGTACCATTGCCTTGAATCCTTCCGGTATGCATGAGCATGATTCATTGAATGAAAGTACCCTTCTTACTGCATAGAACACAATTGTTATTATAAGTGCAAAGAAACTTCCAAGCATAAGTCCTACCGAAGCATCACTTCCTGAAAATGCATCAACAAAACCTACTCCCTTGAAAAAATCTCCTGAATATAGCATTCCAATTATGCAGCAAACTATAAGTGTAATAATTGGAAACAGCAGATCTAACACTCTTCCGCGTCCCTTAATTACATCTTCTGTTGCGTTAGCATATGGCCTGTCAGGAGTTGTATACAAGTCTCCCTTAGCTGCATTTGCTTCATGAACTGCCATTGAACCAAAGTCAACCTTTAACGCTACAATAAGAATCATTGCTGCAATAGTAAATAACGCATAATAATTGTAAGGAATAGCCTTAATAAATATTCCAAAACCATCTTCGCCCTCAACAAAACCTGTTACCGCTGCTGCCCATGAAGATATAGGCGCAATAATACAGATTGGTGCCGCTGTTGCATCAATAAGATATGCAAGCTTTGCTCTCGAAACATTATGCTTGTCTGTTACTGGACGCATAACGCTTCCAACAGTAAGACAGTTAAAATAATCATCAATAAATATAAGAATTCCAAGAAGCACCGTAACAAGCTGTGCTCCAACTCTTGTCTTAATATGTCTTCCAGCCCATTCTCCAAATGCTGCAGAACCACCTGCTTTATTCATCATGCACACCATGATTCCCAGTACAACAAGGAACACCAGAATTCCTACATTGTAAGGATCTGACAATACTCCTACAAGACCATCTTCAAATATATGAAGAACTGATTTTTCAAAACTGAACCCGCTCTGGAATATATTTCCATAGAACAGTCCTCCTATTACAATTCCTACAAAAAGTGAACTGTAAACCTCTTTAGTAATTAATGCTAATATAATAGCAACCAGCGGTGGTATAAGTGCCCAGAAGGTTGCATACAGATTAGGTACATACTGAATAACTTCTTCCATTGTATCTCTCCTTAATAAATAAATGTATATCCTACACTAATTGTGTATTCTGCTTTCACTACAAGTAAAATATATAACCTGATAATTCTTTGCAATCTCGTCGAGAAGCTTCATAGCCCCCTTAATATTATTATCATCAAGATTGACAAATGGGTCATCAAATATAAGAAATGGTTTCTCTTCTTTATACATTGCCTCAACAAGCGCCATTCGCATGCATACGCCAACCAGATCCTGCTTTCCTGCACTAAGATATCCAATATCTCTTGGCATATTCTGCTCCATGACAGTAAGCTTTGTATCTGCATTAAGATTGTATGCATCAGGCTCACATCCGGTAAGTATAGTATAATACTTCCTAAAGCCCGACATAACAGGTCCCATATATTCAGAAGTAAAAGACTGCTTTGAATCCTCCATAATCTGTTTTGTAAGCTTCAGCAATCTCTCTTTATTCTTTTCGCTTTCCTGAATATCTGTAAGCCGGTTAAGTTCCTGCCTGCAGTTTTCACACTCATCAGCCTGAATCTGAAGATTCTCTAACTGCTTATTGCACTGAGATATCTGTTGTGCATATTCTTCAATCATGTTGTCAATCCGTGTCATATCTGACGCTATCTCTTCCAGTGAAATCTTATCAGCATCATTTTGTGCCGCAAACATACTGATATCATTCTCTGACTCAAAATCAGCTTTAATCATCATTGCATTATCATACTCACTTTTAGCACAATAATATCCATCAAGCTTTTTGTCAAGGTTTCTAAGTGTTTCTCCAATACTTTCCTCGCCATTAAAGCTTTTAATATATTTTTCCAGAAAGCATTTAATACCTGACATATTCTGCTCGTACTGGTTTCTATAGATATCTTGTTTAGACATTTCTTGATTAATTCTTTTATAGTCAGCAATGTCATTTCTTATGCGTTCAATTGCCAGACTATAATTATTACCATTAGCGGCACAGTTATACCGTTTCAGAAATACATCCAGCCTGTTCTCAAGCTGTTTTATCTGTTCAGATAATTCGTTGTCCTGACAAGCCGCCCGTTTCTCAAGTTCACGATAATCTTCTATATCATGACATAAACCCGAAAGCTCCCATGCAATATTATCTCTGCTAAATGTAATCTCATATTCTTCACAGAACTGCCTTACAACATTCTCCGTTCCGCTGATAAAATTCTTATCATCATTAATATCCGCTTCAATTGCCTTAAGCTTATTATCAGATTCAGCACTTATATTCATAAATTCACTATCATGCTGTTTCTTCTTCACAGTTCCAATCACTGAAAATACTACTGCCATACACAAGCCGACAATAATCATGGCAATTCCAACTTCCATTACAGGCACAACAAGCACACCGCCTATTACAGCCATTATGATTCCTGCTATAATTCCAGGCACACATGAATTTTTATATAACTTAGCTCTTTCAAGTCTTGCTTGTTCATTCTCTCTTGCAAGATCCAGCTTCATTTCCTTGCCAACAATAGAATTCTGCTTGTTCTGTGCTGAAATCCAGATATCATGAATCTTCCCGACTTTGTTTTCATCGGGAATTGCTCTTGCAAACCTTTTCTTATACCCTTCAAGCTTTTCCAGTTCATCATCAGACAAACGGTTCTTCGCAGCAGCTTCTTTAAGTTCATCTAATTGTCTGGCAGTATTCTGCCATTCATCAATAGTTTCACTATCAGGAACCCCCTGTTCAAACATACCTCTAAGTTGTTCAAGCCTTTTACTGTCATCATCATCAATGTGTGTGAATTTTCCACTTAATCTTCCTGCTTCATCAAAGATTTCAATCTGCTTGTGCACATCTTCCTTTTCAGGCAGTTCACCATTAAAGTAATGTTCATATTGTTCAAATGCGTTCTTCTTATTATTACATTCCTTATCAAGCAGCTGATACTTCTCTTTCAATGCCTGTATATCCTTCTGCACACTTAAATGCTTCTGCTGTTCCTGCATTTTCTTTCTGTCAGCTCTAAGTTCTTCTCTCTTAGCACACAGATTATCTCTTATATCTGTCTGCTCTTCAATAATTCTGTCTGTCTGTGAATAATTGTTAATCCTGGCAGCAAGCTCTGTTATTCTTGATTTCCTCTTAGATATAGATCCTGTAGACCTCGTACTTGTTATATTATTAAGCACCGCGGTCAGTCTTCCCACAGCAGTTTCAAAATTATTAATATCATCTGTATTATCTGCAAGATTTCCAATCTTAGCATTTATGCTGTCAGTAGTTGCCGTAACACAATCACTCTGACCTATAAACACAGTTCTCTCAAAAGACTGTGCATCTATCTTGAACAATTCTTCTCCAATATCACACGAAAAATCATCACATTCAACATTAGTATCTTTTCTTACAAGCAGGAATTCATCATCCACCTGCTTTTTTCCAAAGGTTCTTCTAAGTGAATAAACCACTCCACCAGTTTCAAATACTATCTCACCACCATAAACACCCTTCTGCCACGGCATAAGACGATTTCTTTCCTTATCGACTAATTTCTTCTTGCTTTCATTCTTAAATCCATAAAACATAACACGGATAAAGGATGCAAGTGTACTCTTTCCCCAGCCATTATCCTCACATATCGTATTACATTCACCAGAGAAATCATATGTAACATTATTCAGTTTTCCAAAATTTTCGATTGTACAACTGATAAGTTTCATCAGACTATCTCCTCCCCCTGCAATGCCTGTAATCCATATCGTATAATTACAGCTTTATCTTGTTCATTGATATCGTCTCTCCCCATAACATTTCTAATAAACTCTCCCTTAAGTGAAACATCATGCTCATAAGACATATAATCAACCCTATAATCGGTGCAGTCCTTTATCTTAAATGCATAAAACCTGTTCTCAAACTGCTTACACAGATAGTCCGTATCTTTCTCACATTCAACATCCAATTCACCTGTAAGTTCAAGCTTAACCAGACTATCTTTCGTAAAACCTGCATTGTTAAGAAAACTGCTTAATTTCTGTTCAATTTCAAATGTGCTTTCACACCCTGTAACATCAACCTGTGCAACATAAATATTTCTTCTTGCAAATGGAACAAAATATGTATCATAACTTCCAGAAGTTTCATCAATATCAAGCACTACAAAGCCATGCTCTCCAGCCTCATCAAAGCCCCTTCCCTCAAGACATCCCGGATAACAATACACTCCTCTGGCATCCAGCCTGTCACTTGAATATTCATGCACATGTCCAAGTGCAAGATAATCAATTCCACGGTTTCTTAAATCCTTAAGACTTATTATCTGTGCGTTATTCTTAGAAACATGAGAAGCCTCCTGCCCATGCAGTACAACAATATTATAATTGCCTGCATTGAGAGAAAGGCTTCCATATATCTTACCCGCATTATCACTGTCAAGTTCCACGCCGGTAATAACAATATCCTTTGTAATACTGCCATTATTGATTATACCGGCGTTATAACTTGTCCATTCTTTTCCAAACATACGAAGATTAGCAGGAATCTCATCCAGATACGACACAAAGCTTCCATTGTCATGATTACCCTGCAGATAATAAAATGTAATACCTGGATTGTTAATTATTATATTATATACTTCTTTCTTTGCTCCGACTGATATGTTCCTTGTATCAAACAAATCCCCCGCAATTATAATAACCCCGATACACTCCTTCACAGCATATCCGACCATATCCTTAAAAGATGCCAGCAGCTCACTCCTGCGTTCTCTTGCCTTATCTTTATCAAGATTAGCCGTCATTGCTGAATCCAGATGAATATCTGCACAATGCAAAATCTTCATATCTTCTCAACCTCAACTAATACATACTAATTAATATGTAGAATACGCTCCTTCAACATGAACACTCTCTGTTGTTTCATTCTGGATATATATTCTGTATGATCCGCTCATTGTCAGCTCAAATACGTGTGAATCATTGCCATTGGCAATAATATATCTTTTCGAACCATCAGGCTGTATAATTCCTGCTCTGACACTATGAAATGGTTCCACCGAAAATACACTTAAAACTATCCTCTGTCCAGAAGATGCATGAAAGCTTGATGTTGACCTCCTTACCCCGGCATACACATCCCATGAGATTGTACCATTTGAAGCGCATGGCATTATTTCATCAGGATTAACATCTTCTTCATACATGTCTGTAACATCTGAATCTTCATAATCAGCAGCCTCATAATATTCTGTTTCTAATACCTGTAGCTCTCTTTTTTCATCAGCAGTTACCTCCGCAACCTTAACTGATGTTTCAGTTACGGTTGTAGCTGCTCCCGCCACCATAACAGAACTCATAGCAACAAATAAAGTCAGTATAGCTGCTGCAACAGCCATTGGTCTTTTCTTAACATTATAACTCTTCATAACATGCTCCATTCTTTCTCTTAAACTGTTTTTATTTTCATACAGACTTGCAGACAGCATGTCATAAAGATTATTATTTCTCACAGCAAGATTAAATATTGTTTCATAATATTCATGTAGTCCATTCTCTGACATACATACAGAATAGTCACATGCATACTCAGCATATTTAATAAATCTTCTGTAAAAAATCCATATAACCGGATTAAAGAAATTAAGTATACTTGCCACCGCAAGAAGATATCTGAACCATATATCATTATGAACCACATGTGTAAGTTCATGTGCAAATACAACTCTCATCTCTTTCTCAGAAAAATGATCTGCATTAACAACACACGGTCTGTGTATTCCTGTCACATATGCAGTAGTTGTTCTGTATGACTGCCTTAATGTAATTTTACATTTTCCAAGTCCCATCTGTTCTTTTATCTCATAGAAAATCCTGTTCATCTCCTTATTACAGGCAAATGATTCTTTCCTTATTGATAAAATTCTGAATCTCTTAAACACATAAATCATTATTGCAATAGCCAGACCTGTTATCCACACAATAGCAACAGCTCTTGTCACATTAATAATAAGCGGGGATGTATCAAATGCGTAACCATTCCACACGAACCTTAAGCGGTCAATCATTCTTATCGCGTAATACATTACCGGAATTATCCAGAACAATACAACAACTTTTCCAAGTCTGTATGACATATTAAGATATCCTGTCTTATCAAGTAAATATGAAGTTATAAGCCATGCAACAGTAAGTACGCTACCTGTAAATGTAGTTATGACAATCATGTAAAATAAATCTGTCCATAGCATAATCTGCTGCACTCCTAAGTTAAATATATTAATCCGACATATAAATAAATATATCACATTTTTATATAAAAACATAGAACTTCTTTGTATAAAATGGTATACTTAATTCATATTTATTGTTCGTATTAATCATATACACAGAAGGGAGTATTTATGCAATATAATGTGAAAAAATGGGGGCTTCTCCCCGATGGTACAATGTGTCATATTATTCAGCTTTCATATAATGACATATCGCTTTATGTTTCAGACTATGGTGCAACATTCCAGTCAATGTTCGTGACTGATTCATCCGGCACACAACACGACATAATCCTTGGTTATGATACCCCGGAAGAATATTATTATGACCAGCAAAACTTCGGTGGGACAATGGGACGATTCGCCAACAGAATTGCAGGGGCATGCATAACTCTTAATGGTAAAGACTGGCATCTTCCTGCCAATGAAGGTAATAACACTCTTCACAGCGGACACGGCTTCAACAAATGTATGTGGCAGTATGATGTTAATCCTGAGGCTCTCATCCTCACGCTTAACAGCCCGCATCTTGAGAATGGATTCCCTGGAAATCTTAAAGTTACCCAGACAATTACTATTACTGACAGGAATTCAATACTTGTGCATTATGACGCAGTATCAGATATGGATACAGTATGTAGCTTCACCAATCATAGTTACTTTAATTTTTCCGGAGTAAAGAATGTCTGTAATTATATAGTATCTATAGGAGCAGATTGCTACACCCCTGTAGACAGCAGCAATATCCCCACAGGTGACATTCTGCCTGTTGAAGGAACAATGTATGATTTCCGTAATCCAAGAAGAGTTGGAACAGATTATATTGATATCAATTACGTCCTCTCTGATGCATATGAATATGCCGCTAAAGTAACCGACCCAGAAGCAGGCATAAGCATGTCTGTAAAGACCAGTTTCCCAGGATTGCAGCTGTATAACGGTAATTATATAGGTAACTGTACCGGTAAATACAATATGCCATACAACGATCAGCATGGCATATGTTTTGAACCTCAGTTTTTCCCTGACTCAATGCATCATAATAACTTTCCGTCCCCTGTTCTTAAAGCCGGAGAGCATCTTGACAGATATATAGAATACATTTTCTAAACAGAAACTGCATTACCAAAGCGCACGACGCAAAAAAGAACCGCCCCTGAAATCAGGGCGGTTCTTTTTAATCTAAAAGCATATCTAACCTTTAACACCACCAAGTGTAACACCTCTTACAATGAACTTTGAAAGACAGATATATACTATAATTACCGGAACAATAGCAAATGCTATCATCATATATACCTGACCCATATCAAACTTCAGGAAATCTGCACTACGAAGCTGTGCTATTAACAAAGGAAGTGTTTTCTTACTTGCCTTGTTAATAAGGAGTGAAGGTATAAAATAATTATTCCATGATGATACGAAAGTAAATATCAACTGAACAGCCAGAGCTGGCTTCATAAGAGGCAGAACAATCTGGTTAAATATTCTAAACTCTCTTGCGCCATCAATTCTTGCCGCCTCTATAAGTTCCATTGGAAGTACACTGTCCATATACTGCTTAATGAAGAAGAATACTACAGGCGCTGCGATTGAAGGAACAATAAGAGGTATATATGAATTCAGAAGTTTCCAGTCTCCGATCAACTTAACAAATCCAAGTGCTGACACCTGTGTTGGCACCATCATTACAAGAAGAATGAATGTAAATGCAAACTTCTTTAATTTAAAGTCATATGCATGAATAGCAAATGCTGTGAGTGCTGAGAAATACACCGACAGAACTGCTGAGCATGCAGCAACAAACAAACTGTTAAACATACCCTTAATAACCGGAATATTCTCATTAGCCAGAACATTCTTCATATTTACCATAAATGACTTTCCCGGAAGAAATGAGAATCCCTTCTGGATATCAGGGTGTGATCTTGTTGTATTAATAATAAGTACATAGAACGAGAAAAGGCACAAGAATGTTATAAGAATAAGTACAATATAACATAACACTCTCTCCGTTGTAAGTATTATCCTGTCTTTCACTCCAGCATTAGTACCTTTAATATCGGCACTTGCAGAGGCTTTACCTGAATTATTCATATTACTTCGCCTCCTTTGCTTTTTTCTTCTTAGCTTTTCTTATTCCCGCCGCTTCCATATCCTTTGTTATATAATTAAATACAACTATACTAAGTACTGCTGTTACAATAAACAGAATAACTGAAAGCGCACCTGCCATACCATAATTCTTACTATAAAGATGCTTATTAAGATACATAATAACCGTCATACTTGTTCTATCCGGATTACCATTACCATTAGTAAGTATCTGAGGAACATCGAACATCTGGATACCACCGATTAATGATGTAATAAGTGTGTATGCCAGAATAGGCTTAATAAGTGGAAGTGTAATCTTTCCAAATATCTGTCTTGAATTAGCACCATCAATTCTTGCTGCTTCAAAAAGGCAAGGATCAACGCCCATAATGGCAGCCATAAGAATTATTGTTGTATTACCAAACCACATAAGGAAGTTCATAAGAGCAATCAGTCCTCTTGCTCCTGCTACCTCTGCAAGGAATCTATATGTAGGCAATCCCATACTGTTAAGCATGTTATTGATTGGTCCCTGATCTGCAAATATTGCGTAGAATAACATGGCAAATGCAGATGCCATAATCAAATTAGGCATATAGATTATAGTTTTGAAAAATCCTGTACATTTTAATCTTAATCTAAGATCTGTAAACCATGACGCCAGAAGCAATGATATAAGAATCTGTGGAATAAATCCCATCAGCCACATTATCATTGTATTCTTCAGATAGAGCAATGTATCACCGTTAAACAGTATGGCCTTGTAATTGTCAAATCCAACGAACTTAGGTCCGACCTGCATAAGCCCAACCATATAGTTCTCAAAAAAACTATTATAAAATGTAGATATCAGTGGTATTAATGAAAACACAATATATACTGCAAAGAACGGTATAAGAAATATGTATCCCCATTTTGCATAGCTTACAAACTTTTTCTTCTTTTTATTCATACATATCTCCATTCCTGCCATATAAAAAGGCACAGCCATATAACATACTTATTATAATGACTGTGCCTTAATGACTAGCAATTACTAATTACTTTGAAAGGTTTGGATATTTCTCAATAGCTGCTTTATAGAAGTTATCAAGAGCCTTATCCTTAGTTACATTGCCATCGAAGTAATCCTTCATAGCCTTCTGGAATTCTTCGTTAAGACCCTGGTCATAAGAAGAAATATTCTTCATGTTGATCTTAGGAGCTGACTTAGCAAATAACTTGATATGATTCTGACCGCCAAGGAAATCTGACTTGAAGTTACCGCTAGCGATTTCATTCATACCTGATGTTGTATTAGTATAATCCTGAGTATCTTCTGTAATCTTCTTCATTGTAGCCTTATCACAGCAAAGTGTCTTCATAACATCTTTTACAAGGTTAGCGTTATCTGTTCCTGCTGCTGCACAGATCCATGTACCACCCCAGTAGTAGCTCTGTGGACCTTCACATACTGCATAGTCGCCGTAGATACCGTTGCCAACTTCTTCCTTACCACCTTCCTTAACAGGTGTAGCAAGTGAGTTACCTAAAAGTGTAAAGTTAATTCCCCATGTTGAGTAGAAGAATCCGAATACCTTACCAGAAGGTCCCTGATCTGCTGCCCATGTTGAATCCCAAAGAGATGACTTATTATTATAGCCCTTATCTGTATATTTCTTAGTCTGATCAACCCACTTCATAATGTTATCATCAATAACAATCTTGTTATTAGAATCAACCCAAGGAGCTGATACATTATTAGAGAATACTCTGTATGAATCATCATAACCTGAAAGCATCTTGTAACCCTTAGCAGCAGCCTGTTCAGCTACCTTATCAAACTTATCCCAAGTTGAAAGTGCTTCCTGAACCTTATCCGGATCATCTGTTCCAAGAACATCCTTAGCAATAGAACGTCTGTAAGCAAAGAGTCCTGGAGTTGCCTGCCATGTTGTAGCTTTAAGTTTTCCTTTGCTGTCAGTTGCAATATCCTTTGTGTACTGATACATGTCCTTAAGGTCATCATCTGTAAGACCTACATCTTTTACATCAAGTGTGTAATCACTGTTAACATACTTTAAAGCATAATCAGCTTCGATAAGGAACATATCAATCTTATCATCTGCTGCTGCATCCTTCTGCTTTAATAATGCAGCATCAAGAGCATTCTGATAAGCGTTGTTTTCGTTAGGAGTAATTACCCAGTTTACCTTAACATCTGAAGGAACATTCTTATAATATCCTTCAAATCTGCTCTTAAACTCATCGTTCCAGCAGTAAATGTTAAGTACCTTACCCTGTTCCTCAGGCTTAGTATTAACTGCTGCCGAACCACCATCCTTTGATCCACAACCTGCTAATGTGGAAAGCACCATCATTGTACCAAGTGCCAGACTTAATAATCTCTTTTTCATAAAAAACCCTCCATAAATCTTAGACGACACCTTTAGTTTCCTATTCTTTTAATTGTTTCCCCTTCGATTAGTTCCGCATCTACAACAACCCTCTTTACTATCGTTGCCCTGGGATTCTCTATAGCACTTATAAGCTCATCTGCGGCAATCCTGCCGATCTCCCTGGTGTTCTGACGAATTGTTGTAATCTTAGGATTTAACATCTGCGAGAATCTTGTTCCATCGTAACCTGCAACAGACACATTCTTCGGACTATGCAATTTCATATTCTTAATAGCATTCTTGCCTCCAACAACAGATAAATCATCTGGATAAAAAATACATGTTGGCGGTTCCTTTAATTTTAACAGCTCATATGTAAGCTTCTCAGCTTTTATCGAATCAAGATAGGTTGATTCTTTAATGTATTCATCTGGAACTTCTACCCCTAATTCACCCATTGTCTTATAAAAGGCTGCCAGACGTTCTTTCGTAACCTCTGATTCAACGTTTCCATAAATATAAGCTATCTTTCTGTGTCCCCTGCTGTACGCGTAACGTACTAATTCACTCATCCCTTTCACGTTGTTAGAATTGACCGATGTACTGCCATTGAAAATGTAGTCGATGGTCACAACTGGTAATCTCCCGTTAACCATTTCATAGATTTCAGGATTGCTGAAATCCTCACAAGCTACAAGCACGCCATCAAAATTCCTGTATAAACAGTGTTCGTAGAAAGTCATCTTCTTAGAGTGATTGCTTACAAATGTAATATCATACCCCTTCTTCTCTGCTTCATTCTTAAAACTCTCAAGAACCTCGGCAAAATACTCATGTGCAAGACCATTATTAAGAAGAACTCCTATGTTATATGAACGGTTCGTCTTAAGTGCTCTGGCTGCTGAATTCGGATAATATCCAAGTCTGTTAGCTGCCTCTTTAACTTTCCTGCGTGTCTCTTCACTGATGTCACTATGGTCATTGAGAGCTTTACTTACTGTAGCAATTGAAACTCCACATTCTACAGCAACATCTTTCATAGATACCATAGATTCATTCCTTTCATGCATTACTTAATCGTTTTCGTAGCTTTACTATAACTCATATCAGATATAAATGCAAGTACTTTTGTAAATTTTACTTATTTTTCTATATATCATCGTATTTTTTGTGCATTTCTACCAATTCTTATTCAAATTCAAAATAATCATTGATTTAATCCAAGCCTTAAAATATACTTATTACTATAAAATCAATATTAGAACTTGTACCTTAATGCACTTAATCGTTTTCTATAAATTATATGTGTACAGGAGGTATAATATGCAATTCGGTTTTTTTGATGACATCAATAAAGAATATGTCATAACCACACCAGAAACTCCATTGCCATGGATTAATTACTTAGGCTGCGAGAATTTTTTCAGTCTTAAGAGCAATACCGGCGGAGGATACTGTTTCTATAAGGATGCCAAGCTGCTCCGACTCACAAGATATCGCTATAATAATTCTCCTTTAGATAACAACGGCCACTACATTTATATTAAAGATGAGGATACCATATGGAATCCTGGATGGCAGCCATCCCAGACACCAGTTGAGGATTATACATGTCGTCACGGACTTGGATATACAGTGATTTCTTCATCTAAGAATGACATTAAAGCTACACAGACTGCTCTCGTTCCTATTGGAGATAATTGTGAACTTGATAAACTTACTATTAAGAACACAGGAAATTCTGTTAAACATTTATCTGTATATTCTTATATAGAATTCTGTTTATGGAATGCAGTTGATGACTGCAACAACTTCCAGCGTAACTTCAGCACAGGCGAAGTTGAAGTTCAGCCAGAGATTAATATTGGCACCGCTGCCATGTCAGCAATATATCACAAGACAGAATACCGTGAGCGGCGTAACCATTATGCTGTTCATGCCGTCAGCACTGCTGCCAACGGTTTCGATACAAGCAGAGAAAGTTTCATCGGTACATACGGAAGTCCTGCAATGCCTAAAGCTGTTAAAGAAGGTATATCTTATAATTCTATTGCAAGCGGATGGTCACCTGTTGGATCTTTCAGAATCGATATTAACCTTGAGCCGGGCGAGGAAAAAGAATATGTATTCATTATAGGATATGCAGAGAACCCTGATGATAAGAAGTGGGAATCATTCGGAATCATTAACAAAGAACCTGCATATGCCCTTCTTGAAAAATACAACACTCCGGCAAAATTTGATACAGCTCTTGCTGCTTTAAAAGATTACTGGACTCATCTTCTCTCGTCTTATATTGTTGACACAGAAGACAAGAAGCTCTGCCGTATGGTTAATATATGGAATCAGTATCAGTGCATGGTAACATTTAACATGTCAAGATCTGCTTCCTATTATGAGTCTGGAACCGGACGTGGTATGGGATTTAGAGATTCCTGCCAGGATTTACTTGGCTTCGTACATCTTATTCCTGATTCAGCAAGACAGAGAATTCTTGATATTGCTGCTACTCAATTTGAAGATGGAAGTGCTTATCACCAGTATCAGCCATTAACTAAGAAAGGTAATTCTGATATTGGTTCAGGCTTTAACGATGATCCTCTCTGGCTTATTGCAGGAACAGCTGCATATCTTAAAGAAACAGGCGATTTCAGCATTCTTGATGAAAAGGTAGCATTTGACTGCGATACAAGTAAGGCACAGCCACTTATGGAACATTTAAGAAGGTCCTTCAATTATACAACTACTCATCTTGGACCGCATAAGCTGCCACTTATCGGAAGAGCTGACTGGAATGACTGTCTCAACTTAAACTGCTTCTCTTCTGCTCCGGGTGAATCTTTCCAGACTACCGGACCATCAGAAGGACCTGTTGCTGAATCGGTATTTATCGCTGGAATGTATGTAAAATATGGCAATGAATATGCAGACATATGCCACATAGTAGGTCTTTCAGAGGAAGAAAATGCTGTACGTTCCCATGTTGATGACATGTATAAAACTGTTCTTGATGCAGGCTGGGATGGTGAATGGTTCCTTCGTGCATATGATGCCGAAAGCCGTAAGGTTGGTTCACATGAATGTGAAGATGGACAGATATACATTGAGCCACAGGGCTTCTGTGTTATGGCAGGTATAGGTGTCAAAGAAGGACTCGCACAGAAAGCTATGGATTCAGTAGAAAAAATTCTTGATACAAAGTACGGAATTATGATTTTACAACCAGCTTACAGGTCATATCATCTTGAACTCGGCGAGGTATCTTCTTATCCGCCTGGATACAAAGAAAATGCTGGAATATTCTGTCATAATAATCCTTGGGTATCTATTGCTGAAACCGTTATTGATGATAAAAACAGAGCATTCGAAACATACAAGAAAATATGTCCGGCATATCTTGAAGAGATAAGTGAGATACACAGGACTGAACCTTATGTATATTCACAGATGATTGCCGGCAAAGATGCCGCAAGCTTTGGTGAAGCCAAAAACAGCTGGCTTACAGGCACCGCTGCATGGACATTTACAAGTATATCTCAATATATACTTGGTGTAAGAGCTTCATTTGAAGGACTCACCATTGACCCTTGTCTGCCGGATTCTATTAAGGAACTTACAATCACAAGAAAATTCAGAGGTGCAACATATAATATCACCATCAGCAATACTAAGCACGAAAGAGTTTCTTCTCTTATTGTCAACGGTAATAAAATTGCAGGAAACACAGTGCCTTTCAATGCTGACACTAAAGAATTCAATGTAATTGTTAATATCTGATATTTAAGGAGAATAATTATGTTTGATAAGAACTTTTTATGGGGAACTGCCTCAAGTTCCTATCAGATAGAGGGAGCCTTTGCCGAAGACGGCAAAGGCGTTTCTATCTGGGATACATTTTCTAATAAGCCAGGCAATATCGCACACAACGAGAATGGTAACGAAGCCTGCGACCACTATCACCGCTATCGTGAAGATATTGTACTTATGAAAAGCTTAGGTATTCAGGCATACCGCTTTTCAATTTCATGGACACGAATCTTTCCAGATGGCATTGTAAAGGATTCAGACGGCAATGTGCGTTTCAACAAAGCCGGACTTGACTTCTACGATAATATTGTAAACTGTTGTCTTGAAAATGGTATTGAGCCTTTTATAACACTCTATCACTGGGATCTGCCACAGGCACTTGAAGATAATGGCGGATGGCTGAACAGACAGACAGCTTATATATTTGCTGACTATGCAGAATTTATATGTGAGCATTTTTCTGACAGAGTCGTTAATATCGCAACTATCAACGAACCACAGATAATCTCAGGCCTTGGATATATGAATGGACTTCATGCTCCCGGAAAGAAGCTGGACTGCATCAGCGTGCTGTCAGTCATACACCATCTTGCACTTGCACACGGTCTTGCTGTTGCCAAGATGCGTGCCGTTGCAAAGCAGCCAATAAAGACTGGTTTTTCAAGCACTGGCGACTTGTGTTTTCCTGCAAGTGAATGTGATGAAGATATTGATGCTGCAAGAGCTGAAAGTTTCAAGATTGTTACCGGAAACATGACATTTAACCACACTATATTCTGCGATATGACATGCCTTGGCAGGTATCCCGATATTGCAGGTACAGGATTACATCTTGAAAAAGGTCTTGAAAAAATCGGACATTATAAAGAACTCCCATTCGTTAAAGACGGAGATTCAGAACTGATGCACCAGCCTATAGATTTCTTAGGAATCAATGTATATAACGGTCACGAAGTAAGTGTCACAGGACATATAAAGAAAAAGCCTGGAAGTCCAAGAACAGCACTTGGCTGGCCTGTAACCCCAGGAGTTATGAATTATGGTATAAGATACATGTATGAACGGTATAATCTTCCAATATACATATTCGAAGATGGACTTGCCTGCAACGATATCATAAGTCTTGATGGCAAAGTCCACGACAGCAACCGTATCGACTTTCTGACAAGATATCTCACAGACCTTGAGAAAGCCTACAAAGCCGGTGTCCCAATACTCGGCTACTTCCACTGGTCATTCACAGATAATTTCGAATGGCACAGCGGCTACGACCCAAGATTTGGCTTAATCTATGTCGATTACGAAACCCAGCAGAGAATTCCAAAAGATTCTGCGTACTGGTATTCTGATTTAATTAAGAAGTCATCCAACTAAATATTGGTATTCATAAGTGTGCATGACGCCGTGGCATCTGTATATATGACATGTTCTCATGGATTCCTGCATCTAGTGTGAGTAAATGCCGCCATCTATAGAGTTTATTACAGTGCTGGAAATCAAACGCGCTTCGCTTGAACGAGATTTCCAGCACTGAACTTTTATAGATAGCGGCATTAACTCACACACGATTCGGAATAAATCGAACATATCATATATACAGACGCCACGGCTGTTATTCATTTCATATATGGCAATTCATTAGGATATGCACTATATAGAAGTACCTCGGCGGTTGTACGCCCTCTTGCCCATAACCCAATTTAATCATTCCTACGATTATTAAAGTACACAAAATTATCAATTGCATCGAATATATCAGCAAAATTCTCCCTTGGAGCTGCGTCTATGTACGCTCTTAATATTGCATTTTCTTTCTCACCCTTGTAACGTCCGTAGAATATGTCATACAGGTTGTGTCCTCTGACATATTTTCTGATATTCTCCATGTTGTCTATGATGTCCTGTCTTGTCTCAATTGTTATGTTCAGTTTTTCTAACATATTCTTAGTGCTGACAAGGCGGTACAGGTATTCTTTATATTTGGCATATAATATATCATAGAACTGGTCTACACTTTTTACAACGCCTATCTTAGTCATTATCTCAGGATCAAGAAAATAATTCTCAAATGAATAATATTTTAATATAAGCACATTACGGTCTGTTACTCTTGGCAGATTGCCATAATCCTGCTTTGCACGCTGCTTATAGTAGTTGGTAAGCTGGTCTCTTAAACGGTCAGCATCCTTACCATCTCCATCTCTTATCATAAGGAACTCATCCTTAAGATATAATGTATTTATATATTTCAGATTGGCATAAGTCTTGATGTTTGTACAACTGTTAGTTGCAATTATCGCTATACGATTGAGATTGCCATTCTCATCTATAACTTCTGAATAATATTTCTCCAGAAGTAGCGGCAGACGGCTTCTGTCCTGTTTTCCTTCCACTATAAATACAAAACTCACATTCATAAGGTCATTAGCAGCATACCCAAGATCATCTAATATATCATCAATATCCGCCTCCGGAGTAGCAACTGTATTATTATCTCTATCGTTAATCACCTGACGAATCTGTCTTGTAGTAAAGTTAAATAACATCTGCGGTGAATGCGTGCAGAATATAACCTGATTCTTTCTTGAAAGCTTGTACAGAATTTCACTTGCTATCTTCTGTAACTGAGGATGAAGATATATTTCCGGATCTTCAATCAGAATAATGTATGGCACAGTACTTCCATATTCCGCATAGGTTTCAAGCAGTGATAGAATGTAGATACTGTTCAGTCCATCAGAAAGGTCATTGACATCCCCATCAGTGTCACGCATTTCATTGTGAACAATTGTATCAACATGCATGAGTTTTTCTGCATCAAATGTAATCTGATAATGAATCCTTTCTCCAATACCTCCATTGTTTCTGAACTTTTCATTAAGTTTATTCTCAAAATTAGCCAGATTAAAATTAAACAGCTTATACTGCATAAGTCTCGCTGTTTCTAATAAAGATAGTTGTTCCGGTTTCTTGCGGTTAATGATTCCTATGCAATTAAAGCACTGATTACACATCCTATGCTTATCAAATATACACACGTTATCTTTAAGATCTGCATATTCGGTTCCACCCTGCAGCATAATAAGATCTTCCTGAATTGATGACTTGCGTCTTTCGTGATCAACATAGAATATTCTGGGAAGAACTGTTTTTATATAAATATTGTTTTTCTTAACTCCATCCCTGTACTTAATCTTGCCATCACGGCTATATACATACTCAAATTCAAGAATACCATCCTTTAACGACGGCAGTTTATTGCAAAAATCCTTATACCACAAGTCATAATGCTTAAAAGAACTGACCTGTCCCTTCTGATACAATACAGCCAGATCCTCATCTTCAATACTGATGCGAACTGTAATGCTTATATTACCTTCGTTATCATTGAAATCTCTTAATGAAACTTCATAATCCCCGGTAACCGCTCTTATTGCGTCAAGAACCACACTCTTTCCTGCATTATTTCTGCCAACAAGAATCAGTACATCTTCAATATCATTAATCTCAAGTTCTCTGATTGATTTAAAATTTCTGATTAAAAGATATTCTATCCTCATACCTGTCCTCTGCCCCCTGATACATTTCTGCCAGCATATATTCTGGTGTATTATCATTAAATGTTGATATCCCTTTACCCGTATTAGGATTCTTTTTGGAATATACCATGTCAACAACGAATGCAACTATCAATGCCGCACACACTGCACCAACAACCCTCAGTTTAATCTTTCTGAAGAAATTATCAAGAAGCGGTGCAATAATATATACAATTGCAACTCCGCCAAGTCCAAATACTAAAAGACCTTCCGCACATATTCTTCCATTAAGGTTAAGAAAATATCCGTTATAATTCCACCATCTTCTTCCGCAGCTGATTTCCAGATACAGCGATGTAAAATATTCAACAAATCCGCATAAAACTACTGATGCAAAGAATTCCACAACAGGCTTATTTCTTAATTTTTTAAGACATATCAGTATGAGTATCCCACCTGAACCATATATAGGAAGCCATGGCCCATGAAGAACACCTCTGTTTACAAATGTATGTGACGATATCAGATGAAGCGTAACCTCCCATATCCATCCCACAAAACATAACGAAAAGAATATCAGTATAAGCGATGGTATTGAATAATTACGCATATACACTGTATTTTCAAGGTCAACTCTGTGTTCCTTAAGATTGAAAAGGCGGGCAGGATAGGCTTTTCCAACTGCTTCTGCTTTATTCTTACTCATACGAAGCATTTCCTTCTTTTTTTCTTCAAATTCCAGCTCTGCCTTGCTGTTAATAAGTATTATGCCAAATGTGTTGGCTAAAAATACTCTTAATTTCTTCAATCTTCCTATTCTCGAATTGTGGTAATCATCAAAATCAATCTGTGGCTGCGGACTATCTATAAGTTCATATACATCTGCGTATACATTTTTAAGCTGCTCTTCTGATGGTCTTTCATACAGATATGAATCATTAAGCCACTTAACCGCCTCCGGTTCTTTTTCAAGATATACTGCTCTTACATTTGCATAGAATTCTGCATAAAATGCAGCTTTATAAGGATTCACAAACAGCACTCCTACAACTCCTAACGTTGCCATTCCAATCACTGTCCAGCCAATGAATGATAATCCATACAGAAATGCCCTCCATTTGTAGCCTTTCATCATCTTTCTTGATAAGGTTATAGCCTCATTTGCCTTCATATCAGGATTCTCCGCGATAATGTATGGCACAAGCATGTATGAAAAATGCTTCACAAATATACCTACAATTGTAAGTGACCATAATATTTCATATACATTATTGACAATAAGCACCCACGATGCCTTCATCCATCTTTTTACCCGGAGAAGAAACATAAACTTTCCAGGTGGAACAGCATCATATGTGCGCGTTTCAAGCACTATTCTTCTTGATATAACAAGATAAGTTTTCTTGATAAAAAATGTTATAAACACATATACCATAAGTGCCACTATCAGAAGTATAAGCACTACTGCCCTTCTTGAACTTATGACTGATGATAGTGAATCCACAAATGTAAATACAATTCCACCTGATGTTATACCATTAACTAAAGATGCAAATACTCCTCTTGTTCTTCCCAATACCTTGGTTGCATTGTCTTTGGCCTCTGAAACCTTCGCATCAGACTGCGTCCTTCCAAAATCATCGTCACCCGTGATTACTGCGCCCATTGCCTGAACCACAGAACTTACAATCGAACTGTTAGCGACAGTATCAACATTTGCTTCAACCGATGCTGCACCCTGAATTTCATTGTTAACTGTTCCTAAACTTTTAAAGGCTTCCATTGTCTCTGTAAATTCAGAGCCAATGAAAGCCGCAAAAAGGCAGACTGCTACTAACAGCCAGTAATGTTTTTTTAAGTTCTTCTTAGCATTTTTAGCAAGTTCTTTTCTCTTAAAATCCATATTCCAACAATCTTCTTTACTTATTAAGTACAGTCTTGCGTACTACTCCAAGCGGATCTTTAACCATAAGTATGACAATCCATATGATAAGTCCGAAAGCTACCACTGATAAGCCCAAAAATGCGTCATTAAGCATATCTGATGATGCCGGAGTAAAATACTCTGCCCCCAGTTCAATATATTCCACAACTGCATCTACCATCCACATAAGTGATGCACCCCAGTACATAAGTGCAAGTGTTCCAAGTTTTAACCGCGAACGCTTGTCATTAGTATACCATATAATAGTAGTTATAACCGCTGCGAATACAGCTATAAGTAATGTCATAATTATCTCTCCAATCCTTTAACTTCTGCTTCCTTAACTGCTTTCTTTTCTACTCCGGAAGCTATTGCTACCATGCCGACCCACACAGCTGTAACAACCACTGCCATGCCAACACCGGCAGTTGCCATCTCTTTAAGCATCTGCACAGCATCCTGAGCATTGCCTGCTGCTGTTAAGAATGGAAAGAAAGGAGTAACCTCGCCATGCCATACATGCTCGAATGCAAGTAAAGCTGTTCCTCCCCAAAGCATATTGTTAAGCCACTTTAACTTTCTAGAAAATGGAAGTGCCTTTTCTTCCTTTACTGCTTCTACAGCACCTTCTGTCTCGCACGAACATATTTCCTTCTTCTCTTTCTTTTCAACAATCTTAGTTATCGCTGTTGTAACGATAGCTTCAGTACCTGGTACTATAAAACATGCCATATTAAATTCCTCCTGATTCACGATGCATTTTCATGTTCCAAAATGCATATATTTATATGTATTTTACCTATTTCACATTGGATTGTCAAACATTGTAAAATATACATTTTCACATATATTTTCTCTTTATTCCCTCTGCTGAATATGATATAGTAAAGCAGATGGGATTCACTTTGGAAAGGAGATGTTCTTATGAAAAAGAGCTTTAAAAGACTGTTAAGCTGCATATTTGTAATAACATTTTTCCTTATTGGCATGTGCCTCGACAGGGCTCGTGTGAATATTCCTGAAGTGAAATCTTTTTCTACATCAGAAGCTAAGGTATTCGCTACACCTGAGCCTTCTGTCAGTGATACCATGCCATGTACAACTGAAATGCTCGGACTTGTGAGAACATCAATCACCAATCTTACAGCAGACAGAAGCAGTTCACGCAATGTATTACGCATATTCCAATTCTTACTTTGCGGTCTGTGTGCAGCTATCGGTATCAGTATCTATTTCAAATCGACAGGCGTAGTGCATGATTCTATCACATGCAGCACCACTGTCACTCTTAATTATATCCACCAGACTGACGGCAAAAAATAACAGATCATCATTAAATCAGAACATTTTCTGGTAATACATTATTTATGTATATTATTAATAATATTAAACAACTATATGAAGAGGCAATAAATATGAATATTTTAATGATAATCGGTATTATTCTGGGTGGAGGTGTATCTGTTGCATCCACCGTTGGAATAACTGTGGGTATTTTCGGAACCATTGTATATAAATTTTACAGAAAGCTTCGTTTCGGAATATCTATGTTTGACTAAGTTTGAAAGGATGAATAATAATATGTTAGGTAATATAACAGTAGGTATCGTCATTGTTCTTGCTGTTGCTGCCTGTGGACTTGGTGTGTGGCTTGACAGAGCCAAAACGGAAAGTCAGGACAACAACACTGACGCACAGTCTAAGAATTAAATGATAAAGGCGGTCACATCAGATTCTGTTCTGATATGACCGCTTTTCTTACCACTTTTAAACGCTTTCACGGTATCTGTTAAGCAAATCTTCAATTCTCATATTAATATTTTCAGGAAATGTTGCATCATTTCCGATTTTAACCCACAAATCAATGTTCTTATATTTCTTCTCTCCCATTGTATTATGTCTGTCCTGCTTCGAAGATACTTCTATCTTTACCATTGCACGCTTCTGCTCAAGTATCGGAATAAGCACATAATATAATCTGTCATCTTTAAATGATATGTATCCCGCTTCTTTTCCCGAACGAGTCATTAAATACAGTCTATGCTTTTTTATTCCTGCCGGAAACAGCTTCATTCCAGCTTTGATAAATCCAGATTCAGGTGACATTTCAAGCATTGCTCCGACATAAAATACATTTGCAGCATCATCAATTGATGTAAGAATATTTCCCAATGTATCTGATGTTGCAGTAAACTGCTGTGCTAACAGATATGCAAGTTCTGCCTGATATATGATTTTGTATTCTGAATCATGCACTCTTCCTGTTTCTTCATCAATTCTGTTAAGAAGTTCCTCACTACATTCATATATACTGCGCAGAAACAACTTAAAATCCTCATCTGGCATCCACATATATCTGCCTCGTGCAACCTTAAATCTTCCAATGTTGTTGCCATTGTAATCTTCAGCATAATGATACACATTGCGTTGGCAAAAGGCATGTTCATTCTCTGGAGCTGTAAAATCATATTCTTCATTTTCCTGATCAGTGCCATAATATTTCTCATCATATTCGGAATATTTATAATCATATTTATAGTTACTCTTCAATGATTCCTGCCCAGTCTGATTGAAAAGAACAGTATATGCTTCATTAATTTCATATGCACTGTATCTATATACATTTTCTTTGTTTGATTTATCTCTGTTTAGCACAGCATCCGGATGCACCATATGCATAAGCCGTCTGTACCGCTTCTTCAATTCCATCTTAGTAATATCTGATCTGACATCAAATATTTTATATGCCTGCTGAACCGTCATAAATACTGTATTCCTTCTACATTTTTTCTAAGTTATCATACACCATTTTTAAAAATTTTACTATTTTTATTATTCCTGTTGACAGTTATATTATTATAGTGTACTATTGTGCTAGTACACAGGTACGCGTCATGTGTACATTACCTATTACAGGAGGAGGGATTATGGACTATAAGGCTAATATACCAATTTATCTTCAGGTAATCGATGATATTAAAAAAAGAATTCTTACCGGTGAGATTAAGCTTGGCGACAAGCTTCCATCAACCAGGGAACTTGCCGTACAGTACACGGTCAATCCTAACACTGCTGCAAGAATATACAATGAACTTGAACAGTGTGGTCTGTGCTATACCAAAAGAGGTCTTGGCACATTTGTATCAGAGGATGTGCATCTGATTGATACATTAAAGGCAGAACTTTCCAGTGAAATGATTGAGACTTTCGTTTCCGGAATGACCAGCCTTGGTTTTTCTAAAGATGAGATTATTAATCTCATTAAGAATTATCACGAATAAAATATGGAGGGATTTAATTATGCTGCAATGTAAAAATGTTACTAAAAAGTATATGAAGATGACTGCCGTTAATGGTGTTTCCATCGACTTCATGCCTGGCAGAATATACGCTCTGCTCGGCTCTAACGGAAGCGGTAAAACAACTTTAATGAAGATGATAGCAGGTCTGGTAAAACCCACTTCCGGGGACATCACTCTTTCAGGTGTTCCAATAGGAGTAGAAACTAAGAAACACATAGCTTATATGCCTACTGAAAGTTATTTTTATAACTATATGAGCTGTGCTGATATTGGAAAGTATTATGCTGATTTCTTTGAGGATTTCTCACTTGACCAGTACTACAACTATCTTAATGAGATGAAGCTTACGCCTGACATGAAAGCCAGCAAGATGTCATCAGGAATGATGGCTAAGCTTAAGCTTGCTGTTAATCTTTCAAGAAATGCATCTGTTATTATGCTTGATGAACCACTTAACGGTGTTGATATTGTTGCAAGAGAGCAGGTTATCAATGCGGTAATCAGCAAGGCTTCACCTGATAAGATTATCATCATGTCGAGCCACCTTGTTGATGAGCTTGAAGCTGTTATTGACTACGCAGTATTTATCAAAGACGGTGTGATTGTTTCACAGGGAGATGCTGAAAATTTACGAACAGCTTCGGGCATGTCAATCGTTGACCAGTACAAACGCATTTATGCATATTAAAAGGGGGAATCTTCAATGTTAAAATTAACAAAATACGAATTGAGAAAGAATCTTCTCGGTATAGGAATCGTGGCAGGTATTATCTGTGTACTTCAGGCTCTGTTTATGTTTTTCTGCCTGACTGAAAATCTTAACTATACAAGCCTTTTCGGAGGACTTTTAATAATAGCTGCCTCTGTAAGTTATTTTATTGTATTTATATTTGGAGTTGTAACATATTATAGAGAACTTTCAAGCAAAAGCAGTTACCTGATATTCATGACACCTAATTCATCTCTTAGCATAATTACATCAAAGCTGCTCTATACACTGATTATTGGAATAGGAATTTCAGCAATATTCATCGGCTTTGGAGTTCTTGATATATTCATGATGGCTGGTGTCTTTGGTGACCTGGCTGACGCACTCAAGAATTTCTCAGAAATGTTAAAGATTATGGGTATTGATGTTGTCAACATAATTATTAATATTGTAGCTGGAATAATATCATTCCTTATAACTTTCTTCTTCCTTATATCACTTGCATACTTTGCCATAACACTATCTTCAACTGCCTTGCAGAACAAGAAGATTAAAGGATTTATCTCAGTTGTATTATTCTGTGTCCTTGCATATGCAACAATTAAGATTTCTTCTTTGTTGCCTGAACTTTATAAGAATCCAGACAGCTTATCCCAGGCATTAATGTCAAGCCTTCCAGCTACCATATTCCAGTTATTAATGGTGGTTGCATGTACATTCGGAAGTGCCGTGCTTCTTGATAAGAAGGTAAGTCTGTAATTCGTATTCTCACAGGATGGGATGCCGGCAAAACCTACTAAAAGCTTCACAGGATTTAATCTAGTAGGTTTAATTCTTACAAATACATATGAATTTTACTTAAAAGACCTACCAACTTGATGTTCTCATCGAATATAGTAGGTCTTTTTATAGTTATTCTGTTGTTCAAAGACAGATTTCATCTCTAAAACACCTACTAAATTTCATATATCATTCTATTTAGTAGGTTTCCAGACCTTACATGCCATACATCTCACATCCAATGGACCTACTAATATCCTAATATCTCTCTATCTAGTAGGTTTCCAGCTCTTACCAACAAAATATATCCTTAATTTTATCTATGCTCTTCATTCTTAATTGCCTCCCAGAGGTTTTTCTCAACTTTGTCTGCCATAACAGATAGTGTCTGCACCTCTTCTTCACTGAATCCATTATATATATATAACATTATCAATTCTGTTAAATATCCTGATAACTTCATCAGCTTTCTGTGCGCCATAATCAGTAAGCGACACATTCCACGACCTTCTGCTTGCCGGATTATTTTCTCTCTTTAACAGACCATCCTTTTCCATTCTGTCTAATGTTCTTGACATTGTAGTTACATCCATAAGACAAGCATCTGCAAGCTCTTTCTGGTTCATAATCCCATGTTCTCTTAATTCCTTAAGAATCCTTGGCTGCCCCTGGCCAACTGTAAGCCCAAGCTCTATAAAATATGGTCTTATCAGTCTTCTTCTTAACATTTCTATATCAAAAAATACATTCTTCTTGTCCATATTTTATTCCTTTCTCTTACTCAAGCTCAAATTGTCCTGTATACAACTGGTAATATCTTCCTTTCTGCTCCAACAGTTCATCGTGGCTGCCTCGTTCAATGACTTCACCCTTTTCAAGAACCATTATGGCATTGGAATTTCGTACTGTCGAAAGCCTGTGTGCAATAACAAATACAGTTCTTCCCTCCATTATTGCATCCATTCCCTTCTCTATAAGCCGCTCTGTTCTTGTATCGATCGAACTTGTCGCCTCATCAAGAATAAGCACCGGCGGCTTGGCAATTGCTGCTCTCGCAATTGCGATAAGCTGTCTCTGTCCCTGCGAAAGATTGCTGCCATCAGCAGTAAGCATTGTATCATACCCCTGTGGAAGTCTTGTTATAAATGAATCAGCATTGGCAATCTTAGCTGCTTCCCTGATTTCCTCGTCAGTTGCATCAAGCTTTCCATATCTTATATTATCTGCAATAGTTCCTGTGAACAAATGTGTATCCTGGATTACCATTGCAAGTGAACGCCTCAGGTCGTCTTTCTCAATATTCATTACATCAATGCCGTCATAAGTAATCGTACCTGACTGAATATCATAGAATCTGTTTATAAGATTAACAATAGTAGTCTTCCCTGCTCCTGTTGAACCAACAAATGCTATCTTCTGCCCCGGCTTTGCAAACAACGAAATCTTGTTAAGCACCTTCTTTTCAGGCACATATCCGAACACAACATCATTAAATCTTACATCACCCTTAAGCTCAATAAGCTCCCCTGCCGGCAGCTTCCATGCAAAAAATCCTGTCTTATCAGAAGTTTCTGTAAGGGTATTATCCGCATTTTTAATGACATTGCACAGAGTTACCTTTCCTTCATCAAGCTCCTCCGCCTCGTCCATCATGTCAAATATTCTCTCAGCTCCCGAAAGTGCTGAAAGTATGAAATTAATCTGCTGTGTGAACTGATTTAACGGCATGGCACTCTGTCTTACATACACAAGATATGCCGATATACTTCCAAGGTCCATAATTCCCTTGATTACAAATATGCCTCCAACACAGGCAGATAGTGCATAATTAAAATATGACAGACTTACAATTACAGGAATAAGCATTCCCGAATATGCAAGTGCATTAGTTGATTCCTTCCTGAAACTCTCATTCATCTCACAGAATTTTTCAAAATTCTTCTGCTCGTGGTTAAAGACCTTCTCTACCTTCTGTCCTGCCATCATTTCCTGAACGAAGCCGTTGATATTACCAAGCTCCTTCTGCTGTCTGTGATAATATTTCTTGCTGCGTTTACCATTGTATTTGATAAAGATGAACATAAGAATAAGAAAAACAACAACAATAATAGTCAGCCTTACACTTAATACCAGCATCATTGTTATGGTTCCAAAAAGTGTAAGAGAGCTCTGGATTACCATCGCAAAGCTGTTGTTCATCGCTTCCTGCACCGTATCAACATCATTAGTGAAATGGCTCATAATCTCGCCATGTGTATTATTGTCAAAATATTTCAACGGAAGCTTCTGTGTATGCTTAAACAAATCCATTCGAATCTCACTTACTACCTTCTGTGAAGTGTGAACCATAAGCCTGTTATAGCCAAGCGTTGACAGCGCACCACACGCATACATTACACCCATTCCACACACAGCCATAATAAGGCCTTTCATATTGCCCGGCACGATAAAATTATTAACTACAGGTTTTATTAAAAATGTTCCCATAATTCCTGCACCTGCACTTATAAATACAAGAATTGCTATAAGCAGGAATGCCCATTTGTAATGACCCAGATATGTAAGGAGATGCTTAACAGTCTTTTTAGTGTCCTTTGGTCTTTTATATCCAACATACTTAGCCATTAAAGATCAGCTCCTTCCTTCTGTGATTCATATATTTCCTGATATATCTTATTAGTCCTTAACAGGCTTTCGTGTGTTCCGATTGCGTCCACACGACCGCCGTCCATAATAATTATCTGGTCTGCATGACACACTGACGATATTCTCTGTGCAATTATAATCTTAGTCATATCAGGCAGCTTCTTTGCAAGTGCATTTCTTATCTTTCCTTCTGTTGCAGTATCAACCGCACTCGTTGAATCATCAAGAATAAGAACCTTCGGCTTCTTTAATATTGCCCTTGCAATACATATTCTCTGCTTCTGTCCGCCTGATACATTAACACCTTCCTGTCCCATCTCTGCATCAAGTCCTCCAGGGAGCCTGTCTATGAATTCATCAACACACGCTATGCTGCATGCCTCTTTAATCTCATCCAGAGTCGCATTTTCATCGCCCCATCTTAAGTTATCAATAAGCGAGCCTGAAAACAACGTATTCTTCTGCAATACAACTGAGATTGCATCTCTTAAATGTCTTACCGGGTATTCCTTAACATTTATTCCATCTATCTTAATCTCACCCTTACTTGCATCATAAAGTCTTGGAATAAGCTGGATAAGCGTCGTCTTTGATGAACCTGTCTGACCGATTATTCCGACTGTCTGTCCTGCATTAATGTGAAATGAAACATCTGACAGCACGTATTCTTTAGCGGTTTCATTATATTTAAACCACACATGGTTAAATTCTATCTCACCCTTCTTAACTTCAATGTCCTTTGCATTCTCATCAGTTATATCAATCGGCTCATCAATTACCTTCATGATTCTTTCTGCAGAAGCAAGTGACCTTGTCATAAGAAGGAACACATTTGACATCATCATAAGTGAATTAAGTATCAGAAGAACATAGCTCAAGAAAGAAGTAAGCTGTCCAATCATCATCTGTCCTGAATTAATCAGTCTTCCGCCAATAAGTAGAATACCAAGAATTGTAGAATACATAACGAACTGCATAGCAGGCATGTTAAGTACAGCTATTCCAAATGCTTTCTCTGATTCGTTTTTCAGATTATCATTAACATTCCTAAATTTTTCAATCTCATAGTCACCACGCACATATGATTTAACAACTCTTACTGCTGTAAGATTCTCCTCTATACACCTGTTTACAAGGTCGACTGCTCCCTGCATTCTTCCATATCGTGGACCAACATTAATGATTATTATGATGAGCAGGACTGCCAGAACTGGCAGTGCTACAAGAAAGACCAGCGCCAATGTTGAATTAATCTGGAATGCCAGAGTCGTTGCAAATATCAGCATTACCAGACTTCGTCCAAATGGACGCATTCCTGTCGATACAGCATTCTGAATATTAGTTACATCACTTGTGAGTCGTGTAACCAATGACGAAACACTGAAATGGTCTATATTAGAAAATGAATAAGACTGAAGTTTCTCGTACTCAGCCTTTCTTATATTAGCACCCAGTCCCTGACCTGCAAGTGCAAAAAATCTTGCACTTCCCACACCTAATATAAGCGCTGCAACTGCACATACAGCCATCTGGATACCTTTGTTTATTATATATGGAACATCTGAATTGGTCACACCTATATCAATCAGGTCAGCCATCAGCTTAGGTACCATAATCTCAAGCACAACTTCAACACCTATACATATAAGCGCCAGCCATGCGTATTTCTTATATTCTTTCATATAAGAAAAAATTCTTCTCAACATTACTTGCACCTCCAATTGTTGCATATGCAACTATTGTATTTTCAAGTTCAAGCAATGTCAAGAAGACATTTTTATAATTATTTTACATTTTTCTTATATACTATATAAGAAATTACTGATGTAATCACTTCGGTAATCCAAAAAGCATGCCATACACCAACAGCACCTGTTATCCTTGACATAACGAATGCAACCGGAATTATTACCGCAACATATCTGCACACAGATATGATAAGTGATGGAAATCCTTTTCCAAGTCCTTCAAGTGCCCCCGCCGAAGTAACTGATACAGTTGACACAATAAATCCGGCACTTATTATTCTTAACGCTGTCTCTCCTGCATTTATTGTGTCAGGATTGCTTGTAAACAGGCCGATAAGTGAACCTGGTATTGCGAGACAGAGAATTGTACCTGCTGCCATAATAGCAAATATAAGTACCATCGATGTCTTATATATCTTTCTTACTCTCTCATGCTCTCCCGCTCCGTAATTATATCCCATAAGTGGTCTCATTCCCTGCACAACTCCGTTGGCTGGAAGATAAAGGAATGTCTGCAGCTTGTAATATACCCCAAGCACGAATACATACACAGCAGAGTATGCTGCAAGTATTACATTAAGCACTGATATAAGAATAGATGGAAGTGCAAGGCTTAAGCTTGCCGGCATTCCTATAGAATAAAGTCTTTTTGCCATAGAGCCTTCTATTCTCATCTCTGATTTTCTGAATTTAACCGGAATAGGCTTAACAATATATATGATTATATATAACACTGCTGCCGAAGTCTGACCTATTCCTGTCGCAAGTGCAGCACCCTCAATTCCCATTGCAGGAAATGGGCCTATTCCGAATATCATCATCGGGTCAAGCACAATATTAACTATACAGCCTGTCATAAGGCAGACCATAGAAGCATTCATCCTTCCAACAGCCTGAAACACCTTCTCAAACATAAGCTCAATCCCAAGCATTATTGAAAATGCAAATGCAATATTGGAATATTTAAGTCCCAGTGAAACTATCTCTGCGTCCTTTGTAAACATTTTTAAAAATACCGGCATGCCTGCTATGCATATCACAGTAAGCACAACAGCGTGTATGCAGCTTAAGAGCATGCCCTGACTGGCTGCCTTGTCTGCCTGCTTCTGATTCTGTGCACCCATAAAAAATGATATAACTGCATTAATTCCTATTGCAAATCCTATCATAACCGAGCTTATAAGATTCTGTACCGGAAAGACAAGTGACAAGGCTGTCATCGCATTTTCACTTATCTTAGCAACAAAGAAGCTGTCAACAATGTTGTACAATGAATTAACCATCATTGATATTACCATTGGAAGCGACATTTTTAATAACAATGGGAGTATCTTCTGCTCCTTCATATATGTCTGATTCATATTAACTACCTGTCCTTTTCGTAGAAAAAGAGCCATCGAGTGGCTCTTTTTCTAATGATACACGATAATATTTAATTATTCAACCAGATTCTTTCTCGTATACATAAGCAGTTCCATTATAAGTATCAGTGGCATTGTGAATATGCACCATACTGATTCTCTTAATGCTTCAAGCATACAGATTCTTACTATCGTTCCCCTTCTCATCCCCAGACCATGAAGCAGCTTATATCTTTCTTTTCTGCGTTCAATCCTGTTTCTTACAATGATTGCCATTATAAGAAGCTGGATTACAACTGCCGCTGCTATTGTTATTCCATATTGAAGAATATTGTTGATAAGCTGTGTTCTGTATATATTCTTTGCGTCAACATTAGAACCATATGCAAGGTCATTATTCTCGAAGTACACTGACAGCTTGTTATTAGTTGCTGAAAATGCTGATGATAAATCATACTGTACACTCAACTGGTTATAATGCAGGCTGAAATCAAGGTCACCCGTCATCTCATCACCTGTCATTCTCTCCATAAGGTTTCGCTGGTTATCAACTGCCTGCTCTGCCAACGACATTCCGGCAAGTGCTGTGTAATAACCATAGTCATCCATTATTCCGTTGAAATCTTCTCTTACATCATCAGTTACTTTTATAACTGCTGCAACAGTCGGTGATACACATGCCCCGAATAATACTTCATATCCATCAATAACCTGCTCCCTTACAGGATTTTCTGTACCTGTGCCTCCTATCATATTTCCTCCTGAGACATAATAGTGGGCATGCAGATCAATTTTGCCTGAATTATTGTATTTATCGAAAAATGCTTTATCATATGGATATACATATCTTCCACCTGCAATGTTCATTGGAACATGGAAACTGGCATCTACCGGCAGTTCATAATAATTGTAATTAAGTGTATCTCCTGCTTTAAGCGTATCATCATAGCTTCCATCAGGTGCATCCTGTAAGAATACCACAACCTGTCTGCCATTGACGAAATCATCATAGTTTCTGTACTCTTTATCAATATATTTTTCAAGTTTCTTATAAAGTTCTTTGGTCGGATTAACATATTCCGTAGAAAATATATAACGATAACCATAATCTGTAATCGGTGTATCTCTTGAATTAGACATATCTGGCGATATCATATCCAGCCCCATCTTATGATAATCCTGATTATCCCAGAACCATTTTCTTTCTGATTCATAGGCAGAATATGATATTGATTCTATTCCGCCTATATTATCAAGTTCTTCAAGGAATTCACTAGTGAAACCGCTGAGCAGATTAGTGTTACCTCTTTTACAGTACCTGCGTCCATAGTGAATATTTATCTCTTCTAATTGCAGTAAATCTTCATCATTATATTTAATTCTCATGAAGGAATTATTCATTTTACCTTTTAATTCATCAAAGCTTATATTAAACCTGTTTCGTTCTTTCCATGCTTTATTAAGAAGCTGGCTTCTTTCGCTGATGCCATATATATCATCCTGTTTCGGTATATTATAATATCCTTTTATATATGAATAATAGTACAGAGTCATTTCATACTCAGAATCTGACGGATCAAGGTATCCATATATATCAGGAAGTTCATTATTCTTCTTATAGTCAGCATATGATTTTCTTATCATTACAGCTGAGAACACAAGTATTCCACATATGCATAATGCAAATATCCTGAGTCCTGCAATCATAAACACCCCATCATTTTGCATCAGTCTCTGGCTGATTGTCGAAGCAAGATTATATGGCTTAATGCGTGACTGCTTTCCTTCCATATTTGCAGGTACATTTTTCTTATTCTTACTCTTAACCTTACCGCTTTTATTTTTTTGCCACTGATTAGCAATCAGACCTGCCAGCTCTTCTACAACAATTGCAGCAATTACTGAACACACACTCTTTATTATTATACCTGCAGTAATTTTATAGAAATGAAATCCATTATGAATCTCAAGTCCCTTTCCTATCTCAAATCCTGTGAGCAGTGCCAGAATAAGCCCCACAATACCTGCCGGAATAATTATAAGTGCATTCTCAGTGATATACATTTTACGCATCATGGACTTGTCCATGCCAAGTCTTCTGAATCTCTGGTATGCTGTCTGTCTCCTGCCACGGTACTCTATTAACTGGTATGAAAGTGCAAGAATTCCAATTACCATAACAACTATGTACATATAAGCATATACAAGTGCTGAACTCCAGGGCTGGTAATCATATACTGCGGAATTATATTCTGTCTCTGTCTTTGCGTCTTCTTTAATCTTCTTATACACAGTATTGTAATCTGATGTTCTGACCGATTCTTTCAATGAATACAAATATGAATTCCTACTCTTTGTGTTAAATACTGAAAGTGCATTTTCAGTTACGACAGCACCTGGCATCTTCCTGCCATATTTCCATATGCTTGTGTAATTGGCAAATATGCCACACAGACGGAACTGTCTTTCCTGTCTTGCTGACGCATTATACACACTGTTTTCTTCACAATATCTGATTGTGATTGTCTCCCCTATCTCACCCACATAGCCAAGCGACAATAGTGTGTTCCAATCCATTGCTATCTCGTCATCATTCTCCGGAAGATGTCCCTCATCAAGCTTAAGTCTTCCCTGTTTTACAAATGCTTCATCAAAGCTTCCTAGTATGTACCCTGTCATCTTCCAGTCCTGATTGAACATATCAACACATGTAACTGCCTTAACAGGCGGATTAAGATATGCATGTTCACTTAAAGACTTATTAGGTTCTTTAGATGTAACTTCACATAAAAACCAGTCCCCAAATCTTGATTTATTAGACGACATCTGCCACTGGTACATATTCTCCTGAAATATAAGAACCGCTGTTACAAAAAACACGGCTGCAAGCGTGGTACACGCTGCTTTGATAATCTGCGGCATACGTCTTTTAATGCTCAACAGAGTAATCCCAAATACCGACATACGCAATCCCCCTTTCGTATGTACTTCTATGTTACTGACACACACCATCTACTATAGTAATTATCTTATCCGCATAATCTGCCATCTGTCTGTCATGCGTAACCATAATTATTGTCTGATTGTGCTTCTGGCTTGCCTTGGATAACATCTGTGCAACTGTTCCCGCACTTCCTGCGTCAAGATTACCAGTCGGCTCATCAGCAAGAATTACAGCCGGATGTGTAATCAACGCTCTTGCTATCGCAACTCTCTGCTGTTCACCACCTGACATCTGCGATGGAAACTTGTTCTTGCAATGAGATATTCCAAGTTCTTCAAGCAAATCATCAACTTCATTCTCATCAGGCTTCTTGCCATCTATAAGAATCGGCATAACAACATTTTCATATGCTGTGAATTCTGGAAAAAGGCTGTAATCCTGATATATATATCCTATATTTCTTCTTCTGAACTCTGACAATTCCTTGTCCTTCATTCCTGTTATCTTCTTTCCGGCAATAATAACACTTCCGGTATCCGGCTCGTCAACACTTCCAAGAATCCTCAAAAGTGTTGATTTACCTGAACCACTCTTTCCTATTATTGCTGTAAATTCCCCCTGTCCAAACTCAAGTGTGCAGTTCTTGAGTGCCGGAACATCAACGCTTCCGGCATGATAAGTTCTTTCAATGTTCTCCGCTCTTAACATAATCTCGTTCATAATATACCCATCCCTTCTATCCATATTTTTATAGTTTTCTCACAAATCCAGTAAACATCAGCAGTTCCATTAACAATAACAATGGCATTGTAATCACGCACCATACCGATTCCCGAAGTGCCTCAAGCATACATACTGAAACAATCTTTCCACGCCTCATTCCCAGACTGTGCAAAAGCATCATTTTTTCTTTTCTTCTGTTAATACGGTTTCTTATAACAATTGCCATAATTAACAGCTGCATAACTATCATTGCAATAATAGTGATTCCATACTGCAGTATACTGTTGATAAGCTGTGTTCTGTATGTATTCTTGATATCAACATTACTGCTATAAGAGATATCGTTATTGTTGAAATACACACCTATCTTATTATTGGTTGCTGAAAATGTTGATGTCAGGTCATACTTTATGCTTATCTGGTTGTAACACAGTTCAAAATCCATATCACCGCTTAACTCTTGACTTATTGGATGACATCTGCCACTGGTACATATTCTCCTGAAATATAAGAACCGCTGTCACAAAAAACACCGCCACAAGTGTTGTAAGCGCCGCCTTCCATATCTGCGAGAACCGTCTCCTTATACTTTTGAAAGTAATCTTTAAAACATTCATTCAAGTACCCCCTGTAAGATTTATGTATATACCTTATTACCATGCTTATACATTATCATGCGAACCTTACAAAAACCTTACAGCCAAATATTTTTATAAGACTTCGCAGTTCTTTGTCCATTTTATATGTGTAATGCTGGTATGAGTGTCTATAGCACAAAATTTGAATATGACGAGCTGTGCAGGAGTTAATGCCGCTATATACATAAGGTCAGTTCACAAAAGCTCATTCAAACGAAGTGCGTTTGCTTTTGTGGACTGTAATAAACTTTGTAGATAGCGGCATTTACTCCTGCTAAGCGATGTCATCCTGAAAGTTTTGTGCTATAAACACTCATACTGACAGGGGATATATATGATATGGACAAACAACTGCGAAGTCTCTCTTAATTAATCTTCCACCGGTAGCCGATTCCGCGGATTGTCTCTATATAAGCTCTGCCGTCCTCACGGTTTCCAAGCTTTGTCTTTAGCCTGCTCACGGTAACCGTGAGCGTATTATCCTCCACAAATGTTCCGTATCTGTCCCACATTTTCTGGAAAAATGTATCTCTTCTTACAATAAGTCCCTTGTTGTTTATAAGTATCTCTAACACATGAAATTCTGTTGGCGACACGCTTATCTGTTTATCTGCATGAATAATTGACTTATTCTTAAAGTCTACTATAAGAGTTCCATCCTTATAAATGTCTGTGCCACCTGATATTCTTCTAACATTAGCCATTATTCTTGATACAAGCTCCGCAACCCTGAACGGCTTCACAACATAGTCATCACCGCCGCAGTCAAGTCCTTTAATAATACTGTCTTCATCATCACACGATGTTAAAAATATTATTATCTGACTTCCGTGTTCTCTTATCTTCCTGCAGACATCAAATCCATTGCCATCAGGCAGATATACATCTAGCAAGAATACATCTATTACAGCTTCTTCCTGTTCATATATATTATTAAACTGTCCTACGCTTGCCGCTTCCACAACTAAATATCCTTTTTCCTGTAATATTCCTGCAAGCTGCTGCCTTATAAAATCATCATCTTCCAATATAAGTATCTTGGTCATATTCCCTCCCAGACAGTACATTTTCTATATTGTAATGCACTAACCTTACACATATCTTACAATTCAGCCTTTCTCTTAAGAACATATCTTGGTATCTGTACCCTTATAACAGCACCCTTTCCGTCCTCGTTATTACGCACATCTACGGTTCCATGATGTGCTTCAATAATGAGCCGGGACAGGTTAAGTCCTATACCGGCATGCCCTGCGGCAGCACTTCCCGTTGTCTCAAACCTGTCAAATACATACGGTATCCGGTCCTCTTCAAATCCACTTCCATTATCCTTAATATTGACTATACATTTGTCATCACGGCATGCAGCTTTAACTTCAACCTTATCGCACAACTCGCTGCTGTTCTGTATTATATTGATAAATGCTTCTCTTATCCATTCTTCATCAGCATTGATGCAATAGTCTTTGTCATCACATTCCACCGTTATATTGCAGTCATTCTTAGGAAGCTGGTTCACAACATCACAAAGCATGCTGTTCACATTAATGTCCTGCTCTGTCATGATTATCTTGCCTGCTTCCATTCTGCTTATTGTCATCAGCTTACTTATAAATGACCTGATTCTTTCAATCTGTTCAAAACATCTTTCAAGAAGCTCCCTGTTCTCACCGCTCTCCTCTAATCTGTCTAATGCAAGACTGAGTGCAGTAAGAGGTGTCTTAATCTGATGTGCAATATTCTCTGTAAAATTCTGCAGTTTCTCATTACGCTCAACAAGAAATCTTTCATCTGCTTTCTGTTTTTTCTTTAATTGCTGGTTCTCTGTATCTAGATTAATAACATATGAATAGATATCATTATGTCCGATTTTTACAATCATCCTTATACATGCTGCCATTACAACTGCAATTATAATTATTCCTGCCACTGCAATTATCCACTGACCACTTCTAAAATACATATATGATGCACCATTCTCTGTATAGCCGCACTCCTTGACTACGTTCTTATACTTTGATACATCACTCAATGAATACCTGTTATAAAACATCATATCTATCAGATATTCTCCTGATTTTTCATCTATGTTATACAAGCCTGCTGCCAGTGCCCTGAATTTTAATTCATAAAATCCAGTCGTAACAGCAATTATAAGTATAGCAATTCCTGCCATAACACAAAAAGCAGCCATCATCTTTTTTCTGATGACGGCTACTTTCCTTTCTGCTATATGTTCTATATCTTTTTCTTCCTCTATTATTACTGTATCTGACATAAATCCCCCTTAACTACATGCATTAGTTTCTGGAAGTATTATATCATTTTATTCTGTTAAAGCATATCTGTTAATTAAAATGAATTGATTGATGGCCTGTTGGCAACAGTTTGTTGACCAAAGCCCACTAAACTCCTGTGAATTCTCGATTTCGTAGGTATATTTTCCAACTTAATACGTTGATTTCAACCATTAAACCCACTCATTCATTATCCAGATACATTTTAGTAGGCTTTTCCCATCAATTATTCTCTGAAAGAGCCACATCTCAACTGAAAAAAGCATACTAAACTTGATATATTTGCCCACTTAGTAGGTTTCTGCCTCAAAAAGCCAGAAATCCAACTCACATCACGGCAAACTCATATCTTACTTCTTACCCTTCTGTGTCAGCAGAACTGACATTATCAATGAAGTTATCGGCACTGTAAGTATTATGCCCATTGTTCCTGATATTCCACGCATTATCTCAATTGCAACCGAGTACATGTTAAGAATCTGGTGCATCTGGTATGAATATGCGTATATTATCATGACAAGTCCCAGACTTCCTCCTGCATAAGCAAGAATAAGTGTGTTAGACATTGTTCCTATCATATCACGTCCAATATTAATTCCTGCATGGAATATTTCCTTTGCTGATATGTCAGGTCTGTTTTCTTTAATCTCATGTAATGATGATGAAACTGACATTGCAACATCCATTACTGCTCCTAACGATGCAATCAGTATTCCTGAAAACAGCATACCGCTTATGTCAAGCTTTGAATTCTGACCTACATATATTAGATTCTCTATATCATCAACATTATATCCTGTTACATGTCCAAAATGTCCGAAAACAAGTGCTATAAGACCTGATACAACCACTCCGGCTATTGTACCAAGCATAGCGCCAATTGATTTCTTCTGAAAATCTGCCAGCAGGATAAATGTTATCAGCGTAATTATGACAACTGATAATGTAGCTGCAATAAATGGTGAAACACCTATATACATCATCGGAATATACATCATTACTACAACTGCAAATGTGAATATAAGTGCGAGTACTGAATTGAAACCTTTCTTTCCTCCTACCAGCCACATAAGTCCGAAAAATGCTGCTAATAACGCAATTATCTCCGGTTCACGGTCATAATTATATACATTGGCTGAGAGGTTTCCATTATATTCACTTATATTAGCTATTACCCTTGTTCCAACCTTACAGTTGGCTCCGTACAGATATCCGTTAAGACTATACGCTTTTACTTCTTCTCCCTTGTGGCTTCCTGATTTAATACGTAAAACAACCTCCTGGCTGTCGCCGCTTTCTAAGTCAGCGGCAGCCTGAAGGTCTTCATTATCATTCTGTATAACCACTGCCTTAACAAACTTAGTATTGTCTTTGGCAAGCAGTGGTTTTCTTTCTACACTTGTGTAGAATAGAAACATCGCAATCATAATAAGTGCCACAACAAGGTATTTACCAAATGTGTCTATTATCTTTCGCAAATGTCTTCCTTCTTTCTGATTCCAACTATAACAGCGCCGATACCTGCTGCTGCAGCAGCCATACAAGCATATACTCTTGCAAGCATGTTATCTCCTGTCTGTGGAGCTTTGCCATTATCTGTAGAAGAATTATTGGTTGATGAGTTATCTGCTGATGAACCTTCTGCCGGTGCAGATGGTTCTGTTACAGTATTGTTATCTTCCTGTACAGTAAGTGCATTAAATGCATTAACAACTGCAGTTTTTGCATCCTCTAATGCCTTGGCATCAATCTTAGGTGCATTCTCAGACTTATAATCCGCAAGCTGTGCCTGTGCACCTTCCTGTGTCTGAATGTATATAGTCTTGTCCAGAAGTGTTGATACACCCTTCTTAAATCTGTTAACACTCTTTCCACTTTCAGATGTTGACTTATCTGCTGCATTCTTTACAGAACCATATCCTGACACTCTGTCAGTATCCTTACCATAATTATTTACGATATCTGCAAGCATTGGATCCTTGTCTGTTGTATATGCTGCCTTAATCTTCTTTAATGCTGAAAGAGCATCTTTAAGAGAATTCATGCTGGCTTCTGTATAATTAACCTCTGTGCCGTTAATTAAAGCTTCTGCATTATTAATAACCTCATCCACTGACATATCTGTATTAGTCTTATTGATTGTAAAATCATCAGCATATTTATTACCATTGTAGTCATATGTCTTGATGGTAAGTGATCCGCTCGAAAAATCAATTGTTGAGAATGATGGGAGACATGCATTAGTTCTCTCTGCAATGTAGTATGGTGTGTAGTTAAGCAGATTGTAGTACTTAGAACCTGAGCCTGAACCTGTTGTTATATAAAGAGTTCCATCCGGATTAGTTACTGAACCGCTGCTTATATCATAGTCAACTACATTTCCATCAAGAATCTGATAACTTCTTGAAAATGTGTGGTCATGTCCTGTAAGACATATATCAATGTTAAATTCGTCCATTAATGGTGCAAATACAATTCTGTTAGTAGCAGCATCTGTATCTGCATGTGGCTGTCCTGAACCATAGATATCGCTATGGAATATTACAACCTTCCACTTAGCATCAGGATTGCTTGCAACAGCCTTATTCATAAATGTTCTGTGCTCCTCCTGATTACGGTTGTTGCTGTTTAATGAAATGAATAATACATCTCCATAGTTGAAATAGAAATCACTTCCTGCTGCTGTGCTTCCTAACTTATCCTCTGAATTAGGATTGTTAAAATGTGCTGAGTAATCTGAACCTGCCATATCGTGGTTACCGATTGTTGCAGCGATTGGAAGGCTTCTGAATACTGATGGATAAAGATATCCTGCATACTCGCTCTCTCTTGTCTTTTTATCATTATCCTTAGTTGCACCAGACTGGTTAATCTGATCACCTGCTGATAAAAGAAACGATGCATCAGGACATGTCTTTAATGCCTGTTGCATTGTCTTGTTCCAGTTGTATGCATCTCTTGCAACACTGGCATCATTAGCTGAATAATCTGAACTGCTTCCTGAAGCACCAACCTGTGGGTCACCGGTAAGAATAACTGAAAACTTATCCGTTGCCTTAGTTGTATAATCATACTCAGCAGACCATATACTGTCATCTCCTGTGTAATTGTCTGTATACTGGTAATGATACTGTGTGTTCTCTTCAAAATAATCAGCTATGTTTACCTTATTGGCTGCACTGTATGACTTTCCCTGCCAGTTCTCAGTACTGATAGCCTCTGCATTACCTGTTACAACCTTGGCTGATGACTTTGAACCATCCTTCCATACCTTTACTGCCGGTGTTCCTTTTCCAGCTGAATACCATGAAAAATTAAGATCTGCCGCATCTGAACCTGGAGTTAAAGCTACATTTTCAGTCTGTGCATAAGCTTTTTCTCCTCCCTGCCATACATTAGAAAGCCAGTTCTGGAAATCAGCTGAATTATCTGTATCCTGCTTGAATGTACTCTGACTTACATCCGCCTCACCATATGCAAATGCATTAATAAGTGGTGCCTGACTTACAAGAACTGTTGACATTGCAGCAAGTGCTGCACCTTTTCTTAATAAATTCTTACTTCTCTTCATTTTTTCCTCCACATAATGAGATATATTTATTCGTATACTGTTGTGCAACGAATTGTCATTACTATATCCCTATGTGGTAAACTTACAATAATTGTCTTGTAAATCTTGTGTAAAATTCTTGTTTTAAGCAAAAAACAGACACAGATGTTAATGTCTGTGTCCGATTTTTTCAATTTATTTATTTTCAAGCTTTGTAATACATTTATCCAGAGATGTTGCAAACCAGTCAATATCGTTCTCTGAAAATACCATTGGTGGACGAAGCTTTAAGATATTTCCGTAATGGCCTATAACTGATGTAAGAATATGCTCATCTCTTAACATCTCTATTACATTCAACGCCATATCCTTATCAGGTGTCTTATTACCATCATTCTTTACGAATTCAAATCCTAAAAACAAACCTGCACCTCTTACATCACCTACTGATTCAGGGTGTCTCTCCTGTACCTCTTTAAGTGCCTTAAGAAGTGCCGCTCCTGCTTTCTTACAGTGTTCCTGAAGATTCTCATCCTTAATATATTTAAGAACAGCCTGAGCTGCAGCTATTGATACAGGATTACCACCAAATGTATTAAAGTAAGGAAGCTTGTCGCTGAAGGCTGCAAGCACATCCTCCTTTGCAGCAAGTCCTGAGATTGGAATTCCGTTACCCATAGGCTTACCCATTGTTATCATATCAGGGACAATTCCGTGTCTCGCAAATCCAAAGAATGCCTGTCCAGTTCTTGCAAATCCCGGCTGAACCTCATCTGCTATAAATACTCCGCCATTCTTATGTACAACATCTACTGTTGCTTTTAAGAATCCTACAGGGTCAGGATATATACCATCAGATGAGAATATTGAATCAGCAAGGAAACAAGAAAACTTATATCCTGCCTCATTTAATTCATCTATAGTCTTTTGCATCTCTGACGCATACCATGCTGTGAATTCTTCTGGTGTTCCACCATGACGGTAATAATCTGGTGCTGTTATAAGCCTTACATTAGGAAGTAATGGCTGACCGGCTCCAAGTGAAGGTGAACAGCCTGATGTTAATGCACTTGTTCCGTGGTAGGCTTCCTGTGTGATAATTATACCGGTACCACCCGTATAGGCTTCTGCCACACGAAGTGCAAGGTCATTAGCTTCTGAACCTGTACACATATACATTATCTTATTAATCTCATCAGGCATAAGTGCAAGCAGTTCTTCACTGTAATCAAGAATTTTTTCATGAAGATATCTTGTATGTGTATTAAGCGTTTTCATCTGTTCTGTAACTGCATTTACAACAGCAGGGTTACAATGTCCTACACCAGCTACATTGTTATACATATCAAGATATTTGTTACCTTCATCATCCCACAGATAATCTCCTTCCCCACGGACAATGTTAAGTGGCTTTCTATAAAAAAGTCTGTAAGCACCTCCAAGGTATTTTTCTCTCTTACTAATCATTTCCCTTGTTTTAGGACTTAACATAGATGCATATTCTTCCTTAAAACTGTTAGAGTCCATAATACTTGATTCTGTTGCCATAATTTCCTCCATTCTGCAAAAAGAAAAAGCACAGAACCTCTGATTTCTCAGAAATTCTGTGCTCCTTTGCACTGTCATACAGATTCATTCTGTCTGACATATATAATAGCAACATTTGGTTATTTGTCAATTTATAATCAAATGCTTATTAATCATATTTCTTATTTATCTTAAGTTTTACAGATAATGCTATTAAAGCCACGACAATAATACCTGCAAGAACCCATACCCACACAGGAACATTCTTAATGTTATAACATCTTACATTAATCCACATCTGATTAATTCTTGTTGTCTCTTCAGCATCAAAATACTGCATAATGGCACTTCTATCCATAACCTCCTGCGTAGGATACTGTGCTGATAACTGTCTGTATGTCTGTTCTTCTGGAACTTTAAGTATATATCTTTCATCATCAGAATCACCTGAAAAGAAATATCCCAAAGGATAATCTACAACATCTGTATCACTTTCATCTGCTCCATAGTTCCACTTTACATAGTCGAATACAACATCACTGTCACCACCTGATATAACTGATGTATATCCAATATAGCTCATGTTTCTTACAGCATTTTCAGGTTTTGACAGAAAGTTAATAAAGCTCTGTGCTGCCTGCTTTTTCTCTGAATTACCATTAATTCCAGACTTTAACATTACCCAGCCGTCAAAATAAAGGTTAGTACATTCTTCAGGTACTGCAAAATTAAGCTGAAAATCATCCTCGTCAGCCTGGTCCATAGTATATACAGCATCTCCAGACCACTGATAACCTGCGACTACCTTTCCTGTTATCATATCAGTCTTGGCACTGTCAGTCTCGAATGAATAGGCATTATTCTTAACTGACTGAAGATACTCCTGAATCCTGTCCACATTTGCCTCAGAAGTATCATTCATCTCCTCGGCAAGTCTTTCACGATAATCAGGACTGTTTATAAATGACGCTGACTTTAACTTGTCTGACTTAATTGCACCAACAGCTGCAAACATGGAATCTCTTACATTATCCTTAATCGTTATCTGACGTCTGAATTTGCTGTTATCAATTATCGTCCATGTAGATGCTTCTTTTTCTGTCACCTTATCAGGATTGTACACGATTCCTGTTATACCCCACATATATCCTGCAGCATAGCGGCTCCATGACTCACCATTAATCTTATTCTCGTCAAATGTTTTCTTGATAAATGGAGATACACCCTTAGCATAGTAATTATTAGCAATCGATGTATCATAGAAATCATCTGAAAATGGCTCAAGCCAGTCCTCTGCCATAAGCTTCATTATCATATATTCTGAAGGACAGATTACATCGTAATCATCACCCAGAGTAAGCATGTTGTACAGTTCCTCGTTAGTTCCAAGACAACTGTACTGTACCTTAACTTTCTTGCCATAATTCTCATAATACCAGTTCTCAAAATCAGTAATTATCGAATTCTCACCCTTTATGCTTACGCTCTCAAGGTCAATTATATCATCATCACTCCAGTCTCCGGTATCAATATATTCTTCCCAGTTGCACACACGGAGTATGATTGTATCGTCTGCTGCCACCGCTGTAAGACGGTTTGTATTAAATACTCCTGTTACTGCTGCTGTACCGCTTACTATCATTAAAACTGAAAGTATTAACACATTTATCTTTCCAATAATCTTATTCATCAGCTCCAGCCTCCTCTCGTACAGCTTTTCTTGCTGGTGCAAGATTAATTGCTATCTCAACTACAATAACAATAAGGAATATTATTGTAGATAAAGCCCACAAAGCAGTCTTAATATCAGTCTGTGAACCCTTGGTTGCATTAACAACATAAGTACTTATTGTGTCAAATGTTGCAGGCTTAGTGTATGTTGCAACGAAATAATCATCCAGTGATAATGTAACTGCCATAACAAATCCTGATGCTATGCCGGAAGCAATCTGAGGTATTATTATCTTAAAAAGTGCATACACAGGTGTTGCACCAAGGTCAAGTGCTGCTTCATATAGACTTGGATCCATCTGTTTTAATTTAGGAACAACAGCCAGATATACGAACGGTGCACTCAGTATAACATGTCCCACAACAAGAGGAATATACGTATCCTTACTGACACCTAATACAACTACAAGAAGAATACAGATAGAAAAGCCTGTAACTACATCTGCATTGACAACAGGAACCTGATTAAGAACTGACATTGCTCCTTTTACTTTTCCCTTTGAATAAAATGCACCTATAGCACCTGTTGTTCCAAGTATTGTTGCAAGTACAGCACTTCCAACAGCAAGCAGCACAGAACCGATTATCATATTAATAAGCTCCGGAGTCGTAAAAAGTGTTACATAATTATGCATTGAAAATGCATGTATTGCTCCTATATTAGCGGCATCCGTAAAACTGTATACTGCAAGCACAAGAATTGGAATATACATGAACAAAAGGACAATGCATATAATCATATATTTCAGAAATTTCTTCATTATACAAGTCCTCCTCTTCCAGCATTTTCTGATTCTTTATCACCCGAAACCAGAGTGACAATACATATAATAACAAGAAGTATCAGTGCTATCATTGAGCCATTGTGCCAGTCATATGCACTGAAATAACTTCCAATCAGACTACCCATAATATATGTGCTGTTATAAAGCATATCAAGAACTACATAGTTAGTCATTGCCGGAAGAAATACCATTGACACACCACTGACAATTCCCGGAACAGACAATGGCAGTATAACCTTGATAAATGTCTGGAAATTATCCGCACCAAGATCCGATGCTGCTTCAATAACACTCTTATCAAGCTTTGAAAGCGTTGTATATAACGGAAGTATCATGAATGGAAGAAAATCGTATGTCATTCCTATTATCGTATTGATAAACGGATAATACGCAAGATTTCCCTCAATCATTGATAATATCTCTTTAAGTGCGGTAATTCTTAATGTGAAATTAATCCACATAGGCATAACAAAAAGCAGAAGTATTACCGCTTTTCTCTTTAACTTACTCTGTGAAAGTATATACGCTACAGGATAAGCAATTATAAGACAGACTGCAGTTGCAACAAATGCAAGTACAAGACTGTAACACAGAGTTCCAAGTGTATTAGGGTCTGTAAAAAAATTCTGCAGATTAACCATGCTGAATTGTCCCTGTCCGTTAGTAAATGCATAATATACAAGGACAAACAGTGGTGCTGCAACAAATAATATAAGAAACAACCCATAAGGGATTCCTAGATATTTGCGTGAAAAAGACATATTTCTATCCCCCCTACTTCTTCAACTGGAATTTCATCTTCTCTTCAGGCATGATAAGACCAACATGATCATCCATATTCCAGAGATATTCATCATCTACAATAAGATCATGACCATACTCAGTTCTTATTACATAACTGTAATGGTCACCCTTATAGATAAGGTTAATAATCTTACCTGATACAAGACCTGCCGTTACATCATCGCTCATTTCAATATCATCAGGCTGGATTGAAACAACAACCCTGAACTTTGAAACATCTACATTTTCACCGTTCTCATCAACAAGCACTCCATCTGACATCTTAGTCTTAGGAATAACCTGTGTTAAATCACAGCTTATTATCTTGCCATTAAAGTCGAGCGTATAATCTCCATTAATTGTTGTAACAAAACTTGTGGTATGGTCCTCTGCAAGCATTACATGAATTCCATCAGGCTCAAGCTGCATTCCTACTGTATCACTGACATGATAACACCTGGTAGTTCTTATTATCATCTCATACTTTCCGGATTCAACAGCAACCTCGTAATGCATTCCCTTGAATATAACTGAAGTAACTTCACCAACAACAGTTCCATCCTCCGGCTTTGTAATAATTACATCTTCCGGTCTTATAACAACGTCAACTAAAGTTCCCTCTGGAACATCATCCATTCCGACAAACTCTCCGCCACAGAATCTTACTTTCATGTGTCCTGTCATAATACCTTTGAAAATATTGCTCTCTCCAATAAAGTCAGCAACAAAAGCATTCTTAGGCTCATTATATATATCCTCAGGAGTTCCTATCTGCTGAATCTTACCCTCTGATAAGACAACAATCTTATCAGACATTGTAAGTGCCTCTTCCTGGTCATGTGTTACATATATAAATGTAATTCCAAGCTGGTCATGCATATTCTTAAGCTCAATCTGCATCTCCTTACGCATCTTTAAATCAAGTGCCCCCAGAGGTTCATCAAGCATAAGAATTTCTGGCTCATTGACAAGTGCTCTTGCAATTGCAATTCTTTGCTGCTGTCCGCCTGACAACGTAGATATCTTTCTGTCCTCAAATCCTTCAAGGTCAACCATATCAAGAACATGCTTAACCTTTTTTCTTATTTCTTCTTTAGGAAGCTTCTTTAACTTAAGTCCAAATGCAATATTTTCATATATATTCATATGTGGAAACAGCGCATAACGCTGAAACACAGTATTAATCGGTCTTTTATTAGCTGGAAGCTGTGATATATCCTCTCCGTTAAGAAGTATCTGTCCGTCTGTCGGAAGTTCGAATCCTGCTATCATTCTTAGCGTGGTTGTCTTTCCACATCCTGATGGTCCTAAAAATGTTACGAATTCCCCTCGCTTTACTTCAAGATTAAAGTCATCAACCGCCTTAAATCCATTATCACTATATACCTTACTGATATGTTTAAGCTCTATTATATTCTCTGATTTACCAGACATTTCCAACCTCCGCAATTAACATTCTTCGTTACACTGTCCAACAACTATGCAACCACTTCCTATTTATTTAATATCAAAAACGGGTACAAATCAAGTGATTTCTTGATTTGTACCCATTATTTTTTCAATACTTTTTCATTATGTAAAAAACGATAAAATACGAGTTTTATGGTCTGTGATGAAGTTCCTGGACTGTCTTGCTTAATTCCTCTCTTATAGCTTTTCTCTCTTCTGGAATCTTTCCCATACGCTCAAGTAAATCCGCTGTATCATGCTCAGAACCAACTTTTCTTAACGACTCACATGCTGCAAATACAACATCATCATCTGTATCATCAATAAATCTTAACAGCAAGTCCACACTGGTCTGATCATCACTTGCACCAAGAGCCTTAGCTGCTGCAATCTTTTCTTCTTTACTTCCTGTAATTACTTCCTGTATAGCATACCAGTCATGGTGCTTTACATATTTCTCCATTTTTTCATCTAATGTCTTTTTCTTAAATAACATACCGATGCCTTCTTTCATCTTTTTCTATATTATAGTATTGCATTTTCGATATGTAAAATGTATATTTAATATGTCACTTATATCATAATTATATATTGGAGAATTACTATGACCTTAGATTATTACAGAATATTTTACTATGTTGCAAAATATAAGAGTTTTTCAAAAGCAGCCCGCATGCTCGATAATAACCAGCCTAACATAACCCGCTGCATGAATATATTAGAAAGTGAACTTGACTGTAAGCTGCTTAACCGTTCTCACAAAGGCATCACTCTTACACCTGAAGGAAATACATTGTATTCTCATGTATCAATTGCAATGAAACAGCTTGAAGATGCTGAGAACGCCATTATCAAAAGCAAAAGTCTGTCCGGTGGCACAATATGTATAGGAGTAAGTGAGATTGCTCTTAGAATATTTCTTCTTAAAAAACTTGAGAAATTCACAGAACTATTTCCTGATGTCAAGATAAAGCTTACCAACCACTCTACTAATCAGGCTGTTAATGCTCTAAAAGCCGGTCTGGTAGACTTTGCTGTCGTAACCACACCTGTTAATTTAACTGGCGATATGAAATCTGAAAGCCTATGCTCATTCCATGATATACTTATTGCAGGTCCAAAATACAGTCAGCCGGATAACAAAATAATTCATCTGGAAGAATTGCAGGATTATCCTTTCATAAGTCTGGCAGAAGGTACCGGTACACATGACCACTACACCAAATTCTTCTATGACAACAATCTTCACTTTAACCTTGATATGGAGGCTTCAACTACAGATCAGGTTCTTGCAATGGTTCAGGCAAACTTAGGGCTTGGCTTCTACCCAGAGGAGCTTGCCTCTGAATATATAATGCGTGGTGAAATATTCCCTGTAAATCTATACGAATCCGCACCTGACAGAGATATTGTTCTTATTCGTGAATCAAGACATACCGAAAGCATTGCAGCCAAAAAACTTATTAATTTCTTAAAGCATACAACTGATTAAAATGTCTTAGTTACGCATTCAAGTGTCGCACAGTAGCCTGTATTATTCTTGCTCTTATACATGGCTCTGTCGGCATGTCTGTACAGTTCATCAAAATCAATATCCTTTTCCCCTTTATAAAACGCTTCACCCATGCTTACATATATCTTCTCATCTCCCATCTCTGGGATTCTTATGTCCTTAAGCTTTGCAAATACTCTCATCGTGAAGCTTTCAGCATCTTTAGTTTCTGTTATTCCCGGGATGAACATTGCAAATTCATCACCTCCCAGGCGCATGCATATATCATGTTCCCTGCATACACTCTGAAGACTTCTTGCAACCGCTATAATTACTGCATCCCCGACAACATGTCCATATGTATCGTTAACATTCTTGAACTTATCACAATCAAGAAGGCACATAAGCCCCTTAGTTCCTTCCTTAATAAGGTCTGTAATTGCTTTCTCTCCGCTTCCTCTATTTCTTATTCCCGTCATAAGGTCTGTTTCTGAAAGATATAAAAGCCTGTTCTCCTTACGTTTCTCTGCATCGATAACTTCAACGGCATATACAACATGCCACAGTTCTCCGTTGCTATCCTCATCTACCCTTATGAATCTTTCACGACACCATCCAGAGTAATTTCCAAGGAATTCATGAACAATCGTAGTCTTGTTCTTCATTCTCTCCGGAAGTGTTGATATATCAACAAATTCAAGTACACTTTCTACATACTTCCTGGAAGGAAGAATCTTCATTACACTATTTATCTGTTCTGCAAAAGTATGCTCACCTTTTATCATATTATCCCTTATGAAATCTGTTGACTTTATTTCATGAAATTTCCCTGTCTTTAAATTGATAATATGCATTGACAGATATATTCCGGCAAGTGCTGAATATGCGCTGAGCATAGCCTCACGCTTGGATTTTTTAAATACATTTCTCTGTTTTAATAGCAGTACTAAAAATGTGCCTATCATATCAAGAAAGCGCGAAATCTCGTCCATCTCACTTTCTGGTGGATTGTCAACACCAAAGAAGCCATATATCTCGTCCTTATATCTGAATGGACTTACTGCCAGGCTCTTTACATTCTGAACTTTGAGCAGTTCATATGCTGCAGGATATTCATCCTTAATCTCCTCAATATCCTTAGTACTAATATTTCTTCCATCATTAAATGATGTATACCACCAGTCTATAATTGACATATCTACATTCTGAAGAAACTTTATCTGAGGCTCAATCCCATCCGCACACCACTCATAAGTATTATTAGTAACCTTTTTTCTAATATCATCTTCAAATATGTATATTCTTTCAGACCCGATATGTTCTCCAAAAAATCTGATAAATTCATTAATCTGATCATCTGGATTTTCATAATTCATTGCTGCCTTCATTGCTTTATTCATAATTGATTCGTACTTTTTCGTCTTCATATGCATCTCCAATTCAATACATTTATAACTAACAACATAGTAACATATACTGACAAAAAACGCACCCTTTTTCACACATTAAAATTGTGAAAAAAGTGCGTTCTGATATTAAACAAACCGCATTCGCCGCTAATAATTCTCTACATAGCCTTAATTGCATTCACTGTTATATTGTACTGTTTCTCAACTTCTTCAAATGCTTCCTTAGCTCCTGCAAGTTCTCCTGCACGAAAAATCTCTGTAATAGCTGAACTCGCCTTATAAAGATTATCAAACCCAAGATTTAAGCATACTCCCTTAAGTGTATGTGCTGCCCTGAATGCTTCTTCTACATTTCCAGCAGCTATAGCCTCTTTAAGATTGGCGTAGCTGTTGTCATCTAAAAATTTCAATACAAATTTTTTAATAAAAGCCTCATTGGGAAATCTATTCAAAGTATTCTGATAATCTGCTCCCATCGCATCATAGCATTCTTTAATTGTCATTTGCCTACCTGCCTATATATTGTTAAATTATAACTATGCATATAATGATAAATGATATCACGATTAATATAGTATTGTCAAAGAATGATTTAATAATAAAATATAATTTCAGATAATTATTTTACATATCCGCAAATATACTGTATATTAAATATATTGCTGTCTGGCAAAATATATGCGGGGGAATTGTTTTATGAAAAAACGAGATTCTTTTAACAACAAATGGGGATTCATCCTTGCCTGTATCGGCTCTGCCGTTGGTATGGGTAATATCTGGATGTTCCCGACAAGAGTATCAATGTATGGCGGTGGATCATACCTGATACCATATTTCATATTCGTTGCACTTATTGGTTTCACTGGTGTTATCGGAGAAATGAGTTTTGGTCGTGCTACTAAGTCAGGACCTGTTGATGCATTTGGATATGCATGCGAAACTAAGAATAAGAGAAAGCTTGGTGAGGCTATCGGCTTTATTCCAGTACTTGGCGCACTTGCAATGGCAATTGGTTACACTGTTGTAATGGGCTGGATTCTTAAGTACATGATTGGGGCTTTTACAGGAAAGGCACTTGCACCTGCTGACACAGAAGGCTTTGCTGCTTCATTTGGAAGTATGGCAAGCGCATTTGGTAATAATGTATGGCAGATTGTAGCTCTTGTTATTGGTATTATTATCCTTATGTTCGGTGTCGGACGCGGAATTGAAAAGGCCAATAAAATCATGATGCCTGTTTTCTTTATTCTTTTTGCTGTACTTGGAATATATGTTGCTTTCCAGCCTAGTGCGATAGAAGGCTACAAATACATTTTCAGAGTTGACCCTGAGGCATTTGCTGACCCTAAGACATGGATATTCGCTCTTGGTCAGGCATTCTTCTCTCTTTCTGTTGCTGGTAATGGTACTCTTATATATGGTTCTTATCTTTCAGATAATGAAGATATCCCTGCTGCTGCCGGACGCGTTGCTCTGTTCGATACTATAGCAGCCTTGCTCGCAGCTCTTGTTATCATTCCTGCAATGGCAACAACCGGTGCCCAGCTTAATCAGGGTGGTCCCGGACTTATGTTTATCTTCCTCCCGGCACTTTTTAAATCTATGCCTGGCGGATACATAGTCGCAATTATATTCTTCGTTGCTGTATTTATGGCAGGACTTTCTTCTTTAATCAACCTGTATGAAGCACCTATTGCAACTATTCAGGAAAAGCTTCATCTTGGAAGAAAGGCATCTTGTGCCATAATCGCTGCAATAGCACTTGTAGTTTCAATATGTATTCAGGGAATTGTCTCTGGATGGATGGATATACTTTCTATCTACATCTGCCCACTTGGTGCAGGTCTTGCCGGAATTATGTTCTTCTGGATATGTGGTAAGAAATATGTTGAAACTCAGGTTAATACCGGTCGCGATAAGAAATTCACTGATAAATTCTATCCTATATGCAAATATATTTTCTGCCCTGTATGTTTCCTTGTTCTTATACTTGGAATTGTTCTTGGCGGAATCGGCTGATTAAGATATTATAATAAAAGGAATCCTGTGAGCAGGGAGGTATTGCCTTTCTGCTTATGGGATTCCTTTTTTCATATATTTAATTATGCTATTCATGCTTCGCATCACATTTTTTACAGGAATATTTCCTCAAAAGCAGCAATTACAAGCTTAAGAGTTGCTTCGTCCATATCCGAATAATGAATTACAAGTATTCCGTGGTACTTATCCGCATCAGCGAAACAATACTCTGAAAGGCAGTTAATCAGAATCCCCTTCTGCCTGACTACCCATTTAATCTCAACATCACTTAAGGAAGTCTTCACATGCAGCAGGAAATGTGTTCCCGCATCGTCCTGATATATCGTACTGATTTCATTAAGCCTTGATTCACGAAACATCCTGCAAATCTTTTCACGGCGTCCCCTGTAATCATTGACAAGCCTCTTAATGTGGCGCTCAAAGTATCCCTTCTCAATAAATGCCGCCATCGCATACTGTTCAAAGCCCGACACCGTACACGAATAAAAATTCATTGTTGAGATATATTTTTCCATCAGCTTTTCCGGCAGCACCATATATCCTATTCTAAGCGAAGGAACCATTGTCTTTGAAAATGTATTCATGTATATTACCCTGTGACTTCTGTCTCTCGACTGAATGGACGGAATTGGTTTGCCCTGCATACGGAATTCACAGTCAAAATCATCCTCTATTATATATCTGCCTGGCTCCTCCGCCGCCCAATTAAGCAGTTCCTGTCTTCTTGCAACCGGCATAACAAGGCCAATTGGAAAATGATGTTCAGGACTTACATGCGCTACATTTATGTCTTTCATTCTAAGTTCATCGACTTTCATACCCTTATCATCAATATTAACATAATCCCAGTCCACACCATTTTCATCATATATCTTGGTAATCTTACGGTATCCGGGATTCTCAACACCAAATTTCACATCTGGACCTAAGAGCTGTAACAGCCTGTTATACAGATATTCCGTTCCGGCCCCTATAATAATATGGTCTGCTGAAACCTGCATTCCACGGTATCTGTTAAGATGGTCTGCAATTGCTTCACGAAGCTGCAGCACACCGTTAAAAGGTACAGTCTTAAGAAGAGAAGTGTTATAATCGGTCAGGGTTTCCCTCATAACCTTTGCCCATGTAGCAAATGGAAATCTATCATACCGGATATTATTTGCCGTCAAATCAGCAAGATAAGTCTCCTCCTGGAATCTTTTCACAGGAGCAGCATACCCTGGTGCACCACCTGTAACCACGGCAATCTTATTAACATAATACCCTCTTTTTTCCTCAGATCGGATATAACCTTCCAGAAGAAGCTGCTCATATGCGTTCTCCACCGTCTTGACACTTATCTGCAAATGCTGTGAAAGCCCTCGCTTTGATGGCAGCTTCTCATCAGCCTTAAGTTTCCCGTCAGCTATATCTTCCTTAATCAGTTCATACAGATATTCGTACATTGTTTTGTTTCCGCGTTTATCTAAATCATATGTAAGCAAATCTGGTCTCCTATTATATATGTGTTTTGGATATTTAAAAGATATCAGTTCTAATTATAATAAGCTCATAAGCAAAAAACAAGGAGGAAAATCCCTCTCCTCACCTGAAGGGTTCGGATTTTTCTTCGAAAAACAAGGAGGAATAGAAATACTATGGGAATCTATGCTATTACTGGTGCTTCAAGCGGTATCGGTGCGAAAACTAAAGAATTGTTAATACAGCAGGGACATAAGGTAATTAATATTGATCTTAAAGACGGTGACATCTGCGTAAACCTTGCATCGCAGGAAGGCAGACAGTCTGCTGTTGATCAGTTACATACTATGTGCCCTGACGGACTTGACGGAATGATATGCAACGCTGGTGTTTCAGGCGCATGCGGTAATCTCGGACTCATTATCTCTCTTAACTACTTCGGAACAGTAGCCGTTGCAAATGGTGTATATGACCTTTTAAAGAAGAAGCACGGAAGCTGTGTTGTAACTGTTTCTAACACAATTTCACAGGGTGCAGGCCGTAAGGATATCGTTGATCTTCTTAATAACATCGGTGATGAAAAGCGTGTATTAAGCCTTATTTCTTCTATGGACAGTACTAACCTTTCAGTAGGAAACAGTCTTTATGTTTCTACTAAATACGCACTTGCAAGATGGGTACGCCGTGTATCTGCAACATGGGCTGCCAATGGTGTCCGTATAAATGCTGTTGCTCCTGGTAATGTACACACAGCCATGACTGCAACAATGAGCACTACAGCAAAGATGGCTCTTAATGCCCTTCCTATCCCAACCAAGTACGGTCAGGAGTGCCTCATGGCTCCAGAGGAAATTGCTGAGGTTATGGTATTCCTTGCTTCAGATTCAGCAAGAGGCGTCAATGGAAATATCATGTTCGTTGATGGTGGAACAGACGCATTATTAAACACAGAGAAAGTATATTAATTAAGGAGGGCATTAAACATGACAGCAATTGAAAAATATGTAGAAGCAATGGAAAACAAAGATTACGCAGGACTTGCCAATCTCTTTTCTCCAGACGGAATAATCAACGATTATTGTACTAACTCAGCAGCCCAGAACGAATATCATATATATGGACGTGAAGCTATCAACATGTTCTTCCGTAACAAGTTCGGCTTCCGCAAATACTCTATCTTAGATGGTGAAGTTGTGAATTCTACCCAGGCAGAATTCATCGCTAACTTCGGCGGTTACAACATCATGGCCATCGCTACAGTCCGTGAAGTAACAGAAGATGGGCTTATCAAGAGACTTACTGTAAGACCTAAGTAATTAAATATTAAAAATCGTGTATAACCAATCAGGGCATTTGAATTGCAAGTTAATCCCTTACAATCCAAATGCCCTGATTTTTCTTTTTAACATAAACAATAAACTTTTTAAGAGATGCCTTTTCTCTATCTCAATGTCCAATCTGCCACTTTCTCGCAGTCGATTTGGACTTTCACTTACCTTCTATTCGCTTCTAGGTCCAATCGGTTATACCCGCGCGGACTTTTTGTACATCCACTTGGCTCTTGAATATATTCAAACCTGTATTTTAATACAGATTGACCTGTTTTTCCACAAGTCTGCTGCCTTCATACTTAAGCTTTATCGAGAAAAATCTCTCCTCCCCCGAAAGAAGAAGGTTAAGAAATACCCTGTCACCCTCCCATGTCGGAAGCTCGGGAACTTCTTCTTTATCAACCCAAGCCAGTTCTCCTTCATCACATTCAATAAGCTCACCTGTAAAGCCATCTGCCGTAAATACACACATAAGCTCTGGCTCACATTCATTACTTATAAATGTTACAAGCCCGCGGAATCTGTATGAAGTAAGCGTAAGACCTGTTTCTTCCTTTACCTCACGCACAAGACATTCCTCAGGAGTCTCCTGATTCTCAGCATGTCCGCCTACTCCAATCCATTTACCTTCATTAATATCATTATGCTTTTTCACTCTGTGAAGCATAAGATACTTCCCGTCCTTCTCTATATAACATAAAGTTGTGGTTATCATCAATTCTACCTTTCATGTCCGATTTTTTCAATCTCGTATTTCCCGCATACTATATTAATTTCATCAGCATTACCCCAGTCAAGACTTACATACACTTTCTTCTTATCAACATCCCACTTAAGTTCATCAATAGTTATTCCGCATCTTGTACGAAGTCCCTTAACCATGCCGCTTCCAAGCTTGTCTGACCATGCCGGAAGCAGTTCAATTGTGTGTTCATCCGAATATACAAGCATTTCATTAATAATTCCAACCAGTCCAAATGCAGTATCTGTACAATATACACCTTTGCTCCTGTCAGTATTGTGGTCTGTAAATAAAGTTGTGTAAAATATGTCACTGTGTACAAGCAGATTAAGCATATCATATACAGCATCTGCATTTTTAAGACGAGCCTCTACTAACGCCTTATGTATCCAGCCATGTGAAGCGGTATCATCTTTTCCTTTATTCTCATGGTTTCTGTTAATAACTGCCTGACGACACGCAGCTGCTAACTTACTATCATGCTGAGTCTGCAAAGCCGGCCATGCCGGATAAAGATGGCTTATATGCCTGTGTGCATTGTTCTCGCCATACTCCTTCATAGACCATTCCTTAATTGCACCTGACTCATCATACATAAAATCAGGTAACAATCTTAAGAGTGCTTCCGCCTCTGATACAGCCTGCATTGCTGCAGTCCTATTCTCTTCAGCCATCTCTTTATTAATCATCTCAATATACATATTAATTACATCTTTAGCCGCAGAGATATCCATTGCTGCATTGGCAGTAATCGCACTATGATATCCAAGAGGCTTATTCTCCGGTGAAAATGATGGAATAATAAGATAATGCTCCCCCGCATTAAGGCTGCATTTTCCCTTCTCATACCTTGCATTACCGTCTGTATCTGTATAATACTCAGGATTTCCTATCTGTTTCCAGAAATTATAAGTCTTTTTAAGTAGTGGCTCATATACATCTTTTCTTACATCAAATGTATCTTTGCCGTACATCTTAATCAGCGACGCATCATCAGTTGTTATCACAGCGTCGCCGTAAGTCTGTAAGAATTCATAAATAGGAATAAGCATCCAGCCAGCACCGGCATTCCAGTACTGGAATGGATAATTAATATCGTACTCTACCATCATTGCCCTGTGTCCATCAGTATTAACCGGAACAAGCACTGCATCCTTCATTCCATACACCATTGCCGCATTGTTAACCCAGTCAGGTATCTGTCGAAGTATAAACCACATATAACCAGTACCTGCTTCATACAACCCTGAGCTGTTCATTCCCGAAACCTGAATATTAACATTGGCATCCATTGTGTACGCACTTCTCCACAACAGATTCCACTCACCAACCCACAAGCCGCTGAGTCTTGGTGCTGTCGTTCCTGCGCATGCCTGCATTCCATACAGACCGTTATAATATAATTTCTCCAGCAGATGAGGCATAATGTCATATTCATTTTTCTGCAAGTCAAGCAGTTCTTCATTAGTAGACTCGCCAAAATATCCGCCGTCAAGCTTAAGCTCTATATTCTTATGTTCTAAGCTTACCGGTTCTTCCGTTATATCGACACTGTTAACTTTGTTAATACATTTGTCTACCAGTGCAAATGTATCCTTGCCATTAACTCTGTCCCTGAACTCACAATATTCCCCCAAATCATCTGTCCAGTCTGTGTAAGTTATAAGTGTTATACTCTCTGCATGTGATATATTAATAACCGGCGCAGTCTCATCAATGCAAGTGTACGCCCGGCTGTCTTTAGGCTTTGATGAAACCCTCATATCCCCATCTGTCAATATCCTTGTAACACCTGCAAATCCACCCTTTGCAAGCTCACTTCCCTCATATTCAGGATAATGCACAACCGTACCTATTATGTTACCTCTTACAAATCTTGAATACAGCATATTTCTTTCAGGTGCAGGAATATTGTTCTTCTGAACTCCGAATTTCGGCATAGACTCAAAATCATCTATTGATATCGACATATTCACAGACTTTTCAGATATTATTTTAGTTATAATCACATTCTGTTTTCTCGATACATATGTACTTTTTGAAACAGAAGCTCCGTCTGATTTAAATTTAGTATTTATTGTACCAGTCTTATAATCTGTCCATCTTCTGTAACCAGAAATATCCGGCTCTCCTTCAAGTGTCAGTCTTATCATATGGCCTGGATGATAACAGTACATATTCGTTCTTTTTCTATCATGTATATTCCATGTATCATCAAAATTAATAACTGACTGTCTGGCTTCATCTAACTGTGCTGTAACATCGTAAGGCACATGTCTTGGCTCTTCCGATGGCATGACAAATTCAACATTCTGATATATAAGACTGTCCTCTATAGGCGCACATGATTCAAGCACGCCAAGCCTTCCATTACCTGCCACCATAGCCTCATGCCATGGTACATCTGTGACATTATAATTATCGTAAGGTTTAATCTGCCTAAACTTCTTTGAAAATGAACTATACATTTTTAGACTTCCTTTTCTACTTATCTTGTTTTTCTTCTTTCTCTTCAGTTCCAAATGATTTAGCGTAAAGATACTTATGTGTTGCAAATAATCCCGCAATTGCAGCCACCCCAGCAAGTACCTCAAAACCTGATACATGTCCTACTATCATCTGTCTTGAAATAGCAAAAAGCAGAACTTCAATAACCGTACCCGGAGTGTGAGTGCAAAGCATCTTTACAAACTCAACTCCAATTGCAAATGTCATAACTTTTTCAAGAAAATACTCAAGCGTGGCGTTATCATATCCTATCCCCATCACGCTTTCGACAATAAATTCCCCTGCAAGAAATATTATAACCATCAGTAAAAATGCAGATAATACAATCTCGATATATGATGCAGCCTGCTGCATTAATTTTCTTAATTTCATTTTCATAGGGTAAACTATCCTTTCAATTAATTTTATATATAGTGCCTTATTTAAGCATTAATTATATCTTATTCTTAATAATTAAGCAATTGTGCCCCTATCGCTTTCATTAAATAATTTAACATAATTATATAGTGAATATGCATAATTCAATTTGACTTTCATAATGTTTTTTAGTAAACTTTAACAAGTTGGTGTTTTGAAGTATGATAATAAATGACGCCACATTTATTATCTCTACAGGCACGCGTAACGGACATAATTTTTTAACGAGGAGAAAAACATGGAAGCTTTATTAATTCTAGTCATCGTTGCAGCCCTGCTTGCGCTCGGTTATGCAGCATTCAACTTCATCGGTGTTAAGAAACTTGATGAAGGAACTGACCGTATGAAAGAAATCGCAGCAGCCATAAGAGTTGGTGCTAACGCATTTATTACATACGAGTATAAGATTATTGCAGTAGTAGTTGTTATTATTGCAATCGCATTTGCAGCTATATTCACTGTCCAGTATGGAGAATTCAGCTGGGAGCCATCTGTATGTTTCATGATTGGTGTTATCATGAGTGCATCAGCAGGCTGGGTAGGTATGAAGATTGCTACTTACGCTAATGTAAGAGTTTCTAATACAGCCCGCAACACTAAGAACATTGGTTCAACACTTAAGGTAGCTTTAAAAGGTGGCTCAGTTATGGGTCTCTGCGTTGGCGGTTTCGCACTTTTAGGACTTTTCCTTGTATACATCATATTTGGATTTGGTCTTAACATGCTTGACATTGAGGCTCTCCGTGGTGCTCATGTATTCACACAGTGTCTTTCATGCTACGCACTTGGCTGCTCTATTGTTGCTATGTTCAACCGTGTTGGTGGCGGTATATATACTAAGGCAGCTGATATGGGAGCTGACCTTGTTGGTAAGACAGAAGCACACATTCCTGAAGATGATCCAAGAAATCCTGCCACTATCGCAGATAACGTTGGTGATAATGTAGGTGATGTTGCCGGACTTGGTTCTGACCTTCTTGAATCATTTGTTGGAGCTATATCTTCAGCAATTATTCTTGCAGTAAGTCTTTACCTTTCAAATGTAGCTAATAACCTTGAAGTTTCAGACGAAATGCTCTCTAAGATGATGTATTTCCCACTTGTATTCGCTGCAATCGGACTTATCGCATCTATTCTTGGTATCGCTTATGTTCTCTTAAAGAATGGTTCTGATAATCCTCACAGAGATCTTAATATCTCAACATGGAGTGCTGCCGGAATTACAATTATCGGCGGATTCGTTGCTACATATCTGTTATTCAATGGCGAGAATGCAGATATTCTTAAGGTTGCAGGATTTAACATTGGTTTCATATCACCTTGGATTGCTGCTTCACTTGGCGTAGTGAGTGGTGTTATCATCGGTGGTATCGCAGAATACTATACAAGTTATGATTACAAGCCAACACAGACAATTGCACAGGCTTCTAAGGAAGGTGCAGCTTTAACTATTACACAGGGGCTTTCAGTTGGTATGAAGTCTTGTATGTACCCACTTATTGTTTTAGGTATTACAACTTATGTTTCATACGCAGTTTCAGGCATGTTCGGTATTGCTATGGCTGCCGTAGGTATGCTTTCATTCGTATCAGCAACTGTTTCTGTTGATACTTATGGACCAATCTCTGATAATGCCGGTGGTATTGCAGAGATGTCAGAGCTCGAACCTGAGGTAAGAGAAATTACTGATAAGCTTGATTCCGTTGGTAACACAACTGCTGCCATCGGTAAAGGCTTTGCTATCGGTTCAGCTTCACTTGCAGCACTTTCACTTATGGTTAGTTTCCTTTATGCATTCCAGCCAGAGGGAAGCAGCCTCGACCTTAACTTCACTAACCCACTTATTCTTGCCGGTGCTTTAGTTGGTGGTGCTCTTCCATATCTGTTCTCAGGTATGCTTATTGAAGCCGTTGCCAATGCTGCCCGTAAAATGGTTGAAGAAGTAAGAAGACAGTTCAGAGACATTCCTGGTATCCTTGAAGGAAAGGCTAAACCAGACTATAAGACATGTATTGAGATATCTTCTCAGGGTGCATTAAAAGAAATGCGTATGCCAGCTATCATCTCAATCATCTTCCCTGTAATTGCCGGATTCCTTTTCGGACCTTACTTCGTAGGCGGTCTTCTTATAGGTGCTACTCTTTCAGCTATCATGCTTGCTATCTTTACAGGTAACGCTGGTGGTGCATGGGATAACGGTAAAAAGTACATTGAATCAGGTGCTATCGAAGGACAGGGCAAAGGCTCTCCAGCACATGATGCAGCCGTTGTTGGTGATACTGTAGGTGATCCATTAAAGGATACTGTAGGACCATCTCTTGATATCCTTATCAAGATTATGTCTACTGTTTCACTCGTTGCAGCAGTAATGTTCTATAACTACAATTTACTGTACCTTATCTTTGGTATAAGATAATATTCCGTATAAAGGAGTTGGGGCGACAGACCATAAAGGTCTGCCGCCCCTGTTTTTATGTATATTTATTTTATGAATTTGACATTAGGATATATTGCCTTCTTGGCTTCTTCTTTTCTTTCATTGAATGTAACCTTATTCTGTTCAAATAGGTTGTCACCATTAGCATCTATTGATACTATAAGCGGTCCAAATTCCTTAACCTTACAGCACCATAATGTTTCTGGCATACCAAGCTCATCCCAGTGATGCTCAGCAATTCTTTCAACCTCTGTTGCTGCTACTACAGCACATCCGGCAGGGAATACGCAGTGGATAGCACCAAATTCCTTACATGCTCTCTCTGTATTAGGACCCATTCCACCTTTTCCTACAATTACTCTTACACCTGTCTGCTTAGTAAATTCGTATTCGAATTTCTCCATACGCATTGATGTTGTTGGTCCTACAGATACCATCTCATAATCATTCTCTGTTCCTTCAATCTTTCTTACGATAGGACCTGCATGGAATATTGCCTTGTCCTTAATATCATAAGGAAGCTCTCTTCCATATTCTACAAGTCTTCTGTGTGCAACATCACGGCATGTCATTAAATCTCCGTCAAGCCATACAATGTCACCAATCTTAATATCCTTTAAGTCCTCTGCACTTACTGGTGTAACAAGAACCTTTTTATCGCCTCTGATTTCTACCATTTTCTAATCCTCCTATGCGTTCAGGTCTATTGTTGAATGTGTATCACATACTGCATTTAAGTCTTTATCAAATATTACATGACCTCTTCTGTGTGACCAGCAACCTACATTTACAGCTACACCAATTGTTGATGGATGTCTTGCTGTATTTTCAATATTAACTCCCATAACGGAGAATTTACCGCCCATACCCTGAGGTCCAAGTCCGATAGCATTGATTCCGTCTTCAAGTAACTTCTCCATCTTAGCTGCATTTTCATTCTCATTATGTGAACCGATTGGTCTCATAAGTGCCTTCTTAGAAAGAAGTGCTGCTGTCTCAACAGATGTTGCAACGCCTACGCCTACGAGAAGTGGAGGACATGCATTAAGTCCATAGCTTGTCATCTGGTCAAGTACGAAATCTGTTATTCCTTCATAACCTGCACCTGGCATAAGAACCATTGCCTTACCTGGAAGTGTACAGCCGCCGCCTGCCATGTATGAATATATCTCGCAGTGGTCGTCATTAGGAACGATATCCCAGAATACTGTTGGAGTTCCCTTACCAACATTTCTCTTAGTGTTGTACTCGTCAAATGTTTCAACAGAGTTATGTCTTAATGGTGTTGCAAATGTTGCCTGTACAACAGCTTCCTTTAACAATCCCTCCAGCTCATTAATAAGCGGGAAGTTAGTTCCACATTTAACCCAGAACTGTAATACACCTGTATCCTGACAGCTAGGTCTGTCGAGTGATACTGCAAGTCCCTGATTCTTAGTCATTGTCTCATATAAAACCTTAGGAAGTGGTGCTGTTTCCTGGGCTGCAAGCTCCTCAAGCTTTGCAATTACATCATCTGGTAACTTTTTACCGATATGGCCAACAAATTTAGCCATCTTGTCTGTCATCAGCTTTACGCTCTCTTCTTTGTTCATATAAATACCTGTTCCTTTCTTCTACCTGCATGCTTTATAATGCAGACATATATTTACTTTTGCTGACCCATTCTTCTCCTATGGATAGAACGGATATAATATTGGTAACAAAATCATACACAGCACAAACGATACGAGTATAAGCGGAAGTCCTGATTTTACATAATCCTTGAACTTATATCCGCCAACGCCAACTACCATTGTGTTAGCCGGCATTCCGATTGGTGTTGCGTATGCACATGATCCTGCAATAACTGTAGCAATTACTACCGCTCTTGGATCTGCGTTAAGGCTCTCTGCCAGTGATACGGCAATTGGAACCATAAGCGCTGTTGTTGCTGTATTGGACATGAAGTTCGTAAGTACACATGTGACTACGAATATCACAAGCAAAAGAACTATAGGACTTGGATTAGAACCCATAATTCCAACAATCTTATCTGCTATAAGTGTTCCTGCTCCTGTTTTTTCAAGAGCACTTGCAAGTGCAAGTGAACCACCGAATAACAGTACAACCTTTAAATCAATTGACTTCAGCGCTTCCTTCTCAGATATAACACCTGCAAGAACAAGTATTACTGCTCCGAGACATGCTGAAACCTGTATCTTAATTCCTATCTTATCCTCAAATATCATGGCAAGAATAACAAGAATTAACACAATAAGTGACATTGCCTGTTTCCATTTTGGAACATTGCTGAAATCTTTTGTCTGCTCTGGGGCATCCTCTGTAATAACCTTCTTATCTGGAAGAAGCCTGCAGCCTATTACAATGAAATAGATAATTCCACATATAAGCATTGGTATTCCAATCGGTGCATACATGAAGAAGCTTGTTGAAAGCCCTAATTCTTCAAGAGCATTTACACCCATAAGATTTCCCGGTGCTCCAATTATTGAAAGGTTTCCCCCAAGTGCTGCTGCGAATACCAGAGGCATTAACAGACGGCTTCTTGAATATCCTGATTCATCTGCTATTCCACAGACAACAGGGATAAGTACTGCTGCTGTTCCCGTATTAGAAAGGAACCCTGACATAATTCCTACGATTAACATTATCGCAATAATAAGTATCTTTTCAGATTTGGCAAATTTAGTAACAATACCTCCGATTTTATTAGCCATACCTGTTTCAAATAGTGCCTGTCCGACTACGAACATTCCGACACACAGTATTACATTGCTGTTTACATATCCTGCAAATGTTTCCTTTACCGTAAGTACGTTGGTAAGATTCAGACCAAGTGCAACTATTGTAGCTGTAAGCCCCAGCGGAATCTTTTCAAGTATGAAACTGACTACAGCAAACAATAAAAACAGTAATGTTATTGTGGTTTGAGACATAACGTTCCCCCTTTCACATATTATTAATTAACTTTCTGTCCGGACTCATCTTTAATGTAACTAAAGTATAATTCTGTTCTCGCAAAAAAACAATTTAACGATTTTTATGTTTCAATAAAAAATTTTTATGCTAAAATATATGTATAAAATGCACTGATTTTTGCAACATTTAACAGGAGGAAGCGCGCTATGACACTTAATCAGTTAAAATATTTCTGCACTGCATGCCGCACCCGCAGCATAACCAAAGCCTCAGAAGAGCTTTTTGTGACGCAGCCTACAATCTCGATTGCCATTAAAGACCTCGAGGCTGAATTTAATATTATTCTTTTTGCAAGAAATGGTAATCATCTGGAACTAACAAGTGCCGGTGAGACATTTTATGAAAAAGCTAAAGACCTGCTAAAACACAGTACAGAAATGCAGAATGAATTCTTAGAATTAGGCAACCGTGTTCCAGTTCTTAAGATAGGAATACCACCTATGTTCAGTACAATCTTTTTCCCTGAAGTACTTAATGCATTTGAACAGAATCATCCTGATATCCAGACAGAGCTCGATGAATTCGGCTCTGTGCGTGCATGTGATCTCGTACAGGATGAAAAGCTTGACCTTGCAATTGTTAATATGGAGCAATTTAATATAGATAAATTCGAAAGCTGTATTCTTGCTAAAGAACAGCTTATGTACGTTGTCTCTAAGAAACATCCTATGGCTAAGAAAAAATGTATGACAATTGAAGACTTCAGAGATGAGAATCTGCTTATGTTTAATGTGGACTCTGTGCAGAATGAGCTTTTGAAAAACAGATTTGACCAGCTAAAGCTTAACCCGAGAATTATTATGCGAAGCAGCCAGTTATATACTACATTGAAATTCATTGACAACGGAAGCTGCGGTTGTTTCCTTTTCTCAGATATGCTGCCTCATTTCAAGCAATATAAAGGAATTCCCCTTGAACCACCGATTGATGTTAATATCGGAATCGTATGGAAGAAGGGGAATTTCTTGAGCCACAGTGCCCAGTTATTTATAGATTTTGCGATGCAGTACTGCTCAGAAAACATTACTACTTAACAAGTGCTTCCCAGCGCTCCTTTGGAATTGAACTGCTCGTCACAATACATTCAGGGTCTGGTGCAATGACATGCCTTACAACTTCAAACACCGCCTGTGCATCACACAGCAGGCACTTTGCATCACCAAATGTCACTTCACGCACAGCCTTACAGTCAAGAAATGCCTGATTAAGCTTAACGAAATCCTCTGATATGTGAGGCTGGTCTGCGTTGTAATGCTTTCTCATATATGAATCCTTAATGCTGCCATCAGGCATTACAATCTGTAACTTCATCGGCTTATCTGATAATCTGTGTGGTACATTAAGTACCTCTTCAACACTATGAATAAATGTATTGCGCTCATGTCCTACTCCAACAAGCAAAACTTTTCCTCCACAGCTTCTTAACCTGTCATAACAGCCGCCGGGTGTACACGGCGTATTGTTGTTCTCCTCCCCTGCAAGATATTCTGCCGCTTTCTTTCCAATTCCTGCTATGCTGTGTGTAGGATGAAGCGACCTTATTACTCCATCTCTTTTAAGAAACATATTAGTAAGCAGTCCGACACATGATGGTGTTTCTTTAGGATTATATACAGGTGAGTTCGAATTTATATTCTTCCATGTATGTGTAGGAAGAAGTAAAAGTCCATGTCCGAAATATTCAATCCATGCATCAAGCACTGTATCTGCCTCGCCTGCAACTTCGCCGATAGATTTCATAGATGAATGAATAAGAATTGTCTCATTTCCTGTTAACCCCATATTCTCTAACTGCTTCTTTAACTGTTCTTTGGTATACATATTAGTCCTCGCTTTTCACATATCAATATAGTAAACATATTATCACATTTATCCTTGAAATATCCAGTAAACAATGCAATAATTACTTTTGAATAATTTAATTGAAAGGAATTAATTCATCATGACTAAAAGACGATTGACTCGCAGACAGCGTCAGGTAAGAAGAAACCGTATTATTCTCGCCTGTGCAGCGGCTGCTTTACTTATCATTATTATTGTAATAATATCAGTTTCTATGAAAGGCTGTTCTAAGTCTAAGAACGCAGATAAGAATGGAAAATCTACAACTGCTAAGGTTGAAGAATCAACACAGACAAAAGAAAATGAAAGCACCAGTGAAGAAGTTTCATCAACTGATACTAATACTGATACTTCATCTGCAATTATGTCAGGAGAAGTATCTTCACATGCTTCTTCTAACAGTTCTGAATTCGCACCTCCTGTAGTTCCATCTGGTAATACAGTTTCCAAAGGTACTACTTCTAAAGGATTCCAGATTCAGGAAATTAATGGAGCAACTTATATTGACGGAGTACTTATTGCCAATAAGACATATGCTCTTCCTCAGGATTTCATTCCCACTAATCCTGACCAGCCTGTTAATGCAGACAGAAGCTCAACATGTCTTGACAAGACTCTTATGAGTGCATGGAACACTATGTTAAAGGATGCAACTGCTAAAGGTCTTAATATATATATTGCCAGTGGATACCGTTCATATAATTATCAGGTTAATGTATATAACAGATATGTTAAAAGTGATGGTGCTGCTGTAGCTGACACATATTCATCAAGACCTGGCAACTCTGAACATCAGACTGGTTTATGCTTTGACCTTAACACTATTGAGGACAGCTTCCAGTACACTAACGAAGGCAAGTGGGTTAATGATAACTGCTACAAATACGGCTTCTGTATCCGCTTCCCTAAAGGCAAAGATTCTGCTACCGGATATCAGTATGAATCATGGCATCTTCGTTATGTAGGTGTCGACCTTGCAACTAAGTTATATAACAATGGCGACTGGTTATCTCTTGAAGAGTACTTTGGAATTACAAGTGAGTATCCTAACTAAGATTGAAAACCCACTAAAACGCATTGACTTGCTGTTTTAGTGGGTTATTTCTCAATTTGCAATTCTACAACCGTTGGAATAAACCTAGACAATTGAATAAAAGTAATGCATTTGTAGGTTTATGCCAACTCAATCGTTCTTTATGCCTGACTTCAGTACTTATCTTTAATTGTAAGATAACGGAATAACCTTAATCCAAGTTAAAAAATTAAATTTTATCAACAAATTTTTTTACCATCACCAGACACCCCAGAATCTCCAACGGCATCAACACTATAAACCACAACGATTCCCTGATACATTCGTACATGCATATCTTTACAAGCTTCTCTTTCTCTGCGCCTGTGTCAGAAAGAAGTTTCAGCCTGCTTCTGTATTTTTCAAGGCGGTTCTTTACAATTATCATGCTGACTACCAGATATATTATAATTGCTGCAAATGCTGTTAAGCCATATGACATAAGACTTTCTATTGTACGCTGCCTTAACAGATTCTTTTCTTCAGAATATGATATGGTATCAAAGCCCGCTGTTTTCAGATATGAACGGACCACATTGTCTGTTGCTGCAAATGATGACTTAAGATTATATCTTATGTTAAACTGGTTCGGTCTTAACTTCAAGGTAACATAATCTGGAAGTTCATCAAGAAACAGATACTTTTTCATAACATTATTCTGATTATCCAATGCTTTCTGTAAAAGCTGTGTAGAACCAATTATCGTATACTGTCCGAACTCAGGCACATAATACTTAAGCTTGTCCCTTATCTCATCAGTTAATATTATAACCTTAGCAACATTAGTACTGGCTGCCGGTTCCAATAATGAATAATATGTATACTTGCTATACCATGAACCCAGTACTTCACCTTTACATGAATGATTCTCAAATAATTCTTCTTTTGATACTTCACCTCTTTTATATGCCATATATAAATCATAGCTGGCTTTTCTGTATTCATAATAATCCTGATCAAAGTCATCTGTATTTAAATACATATTATAATAATCTGTTGGATCATCATATGTGTGTCGAAGATATTCGTCAATTGTTTCTATAATCTGTTCCCTTGAAATATTATCACCTATGTATTCATAAATATCTTTACTATCTATTCTATATCTATATTCTGATATAAGGTCAGTGAAAAATTTATTACATGCTACAGTGTATTTATCCATGTAGAAGGATTTTATATTATAAAATGGATTTCCCATATAATAATTATTAAGGTTAAGTGTAACACCATCTTTCATAGTATCATCATATTCACCATTATTATCTGCATCAAGAAAGACAACACTCTGTGTTCCTTCTTTTAATGCATTGAAATCCAGCTTACCGCCAGCATACTCATTAAGTATATCGAATATTTCTTTATCTATGTCAACATACTCGCCTGCAAACACATATTTTCTGTTTTCACTGGAGCCGCCTTCTGTCTCCCTTCCTTCACCATTCACGGTAATATTAATGTTCATATTATCCCATGTAAATGATCTCGTAGTTTCATAATATCCATATGAGATATTATCTATTCCTTCAATCCGCTTCAAATTATTAATAATATCATCATTAGCAGAATTATATAATCCGCTCCTGCCTGATTTAACTCCTGAAAAATAATAAGGACGTGCACTATGACCATCTGCTATATTAAATTCATTACAACTAGGAATTACTCTACTGTCCTCAGTATATCTCATTCCATTTTCAATCTTTATTAATTTATGTAAAGAATCATAATATATACACGGAACAGTTGACACATTATCAACCATGTAATTAACACTATCCGATGTGCTGCATTGCTCTTTATAATTACCATATGATGTAACTATTCCTATGCCACACAATACTGTTATAACCGCCATAACAAATGAAAATGCCCTTACCAGAATATTAACAATAATTCCATCAGTTCTCATTAATCTTGTTGCTGTGCTGGTTATAAAATTCTTTTTCATAAGATTACTGGTAACCTTAATTGTACGGTTACTGCCGTATTTTTTCTTATGACAGCCAGACAGCAATATGCTGATTATACTTACCACTACTGAGATAACCAGCATTATTATTACTTTTATGTATATATCTTTATCTATTCTGAAAAATGTAACTCCTTTTGTATGTTCAAGTACAAGACATATTACTTTTCCTGCTCCCAGCGCAATGCAGCTTCCCGCTATTGCTGATATTCCAAGAATCACTACATTTTCAAGAAAAGTAATAATTATCGTCTGTACATTTGACGCACCAAGAGATTTTTGAATAAATCGGACATTGTTTCTAGACCTGTTATATATAATAATCTGATATGTAACTGCTACAATTCCAATAATCATAATGAGCATATACATGTATCTGTTTACTCGTTCATTATCCCATGACTGATAATCATATACACCGCTGTTATAAGCTATGTTGTTCCTTATGCCACTTTCACTGGCAATAGACTGATACATTGTATTATAGTCAGTCTCACTAATGAAATCACGCAGCCTGTATGCATATATATATGTTATCTCATCTGCTATTACATCAGCCTGCGTATCTGTCACTATAACACCTGGTAAGCGGTAACCATTCTGCCATACATTAGTATAGCTTTTTATAATTCCGCAAAGTGTATAGTCTGTATCATTAATAGTCAGAATATCACCTATATCTGTCCCCTGTCCCAGCTGTATCAGCGAATTCTGGTCAACAGCCACTTCATTGTCAGCCTCAGGCATATGTCCCTGTTCCATTGTAATGCTTCCCATTTTTATGAATTCATCTGACATTGTACCAACCATAATCTTATCAGTTGCAGAAATAGCTTCTATTGTGTTGTCGGAATCTACAGAAAGCGGTTCTATACTTCTGACAGTTACTGCTGTCACTGCCTGTTCAAGATATGGGTGATTCTTAATCACATCATTCTCACTCTTATTGGTGCTATTATAAAACATAACAAACCAGTTGCCAAAATGCTGTTTATTAACAGCTGTCTGCCACTTCTTCATATTTCCCGAATATAACAGAACTCCTGTAACAAACATAAATGATATCATTACCACCGCAACAACACGCACTACCTCTTTCCAGCGTCTGCGAAGTCCCCTAAATGTCAATGCAATCAACTCACTGTTCATACACCAACACCCCCTGTCACATTGCCATCTGTGATTGTGAGTATGCGGTCTGCATATTCTGCCATCTGCCTGTCATGCGTAACCATAACGATAGTCTGCTGGTACTTGGATGCCGCAAATGTAAGCATATTGGCAACTGTTTCTGCACTCGCTGCATCAAGATTTCCGGTCGGCTCATCAGCGAATATAACTGAAGGATGGGTAATTAATGCCCTTGAAATTGCGACTCTCTGCTGCTCACCACCTGACATCTGTGCAGGGAATTTATCCTTACAATAATCTATGCCAAGTGATTCCATTAACTCAGTCACTGCTTCCTCATCTGCATCTTCTCCATCAAGAATTAACGGGAGTATTATATTTTCATATGCTGTATATTCAGGAATCAGCTTATAATCCTGATATATGAACCCAATATGCGTGCGTCTGAATTTTGCCATTTCTGAATTCTTAAGATTACTTATATCTTTTCCTGCTATGTACACCTTTCCTTCGTCTGGCTTGTCCATTGTTCCAAGAATTCTTAACAGAGTTGACTTGCCTGAACCACTTTTGCCGACAATCGCGGTAAATTCTCCCTTTCTTACCTCAATATCACACCGGTTCAACGCATTAATCTTCACCTGTCCTGCTGTGTAAGTTTTAGATATACCTTTTGCGCTTAATATTATGTCCATACGTCTCCCCCTCTCATCCCCGATTTCTATCTGGGATAATTATATCTTACAAAACTTACATCCAGCTTACATCGGCTGATATTTCGTCTTTAATCTGTACATTGGGAGTGTCACAACGAATTCAGCTCCGCCATACTTTTCACTGTTTCCTGCCTTTATGCTTCCATGATGTGCCTCAATAACAAGCTTTGACAGGTTAAGTCCGATACCTGCCTTAAAATCCGCCGCACTACCATTAGTCTCAAATCTATTAAATATACTGTTAAACTGCTGTGTACTTAATCCTTTACCATTATCTGCAATCGTAACTACACAGTCATCATTCTTTCTTGTTACATCAACGTATACCTTAGTATTGTCATCAGCTAAATATTCCGCACAATTATCGAGAAGATTAATGAAACACTCGACAATCCAGCCTTCATCTGCATACATACACAATTTTTCGTCACCATAATCTGTAACAATTCTATTTCTGTCTACAACACTGCTGTTAATGCTTTCCTGAAGTATTGCCGCAACATCAACCTCATCACTTGTCATGACAACCTTTCCTGCCTCAAATCGGCTTATATCAAGCAGCTTCTTTATAAATGTTTTGATTCTGAACGCATTACCTGTGCAATCAGCTATTTCCTTACGCTGCGAACTGTCATCACATTTTTCCTCGAGCATTTCCAGCTTCATAGTTATAATTGCCAGAGGCGTCTTAATCTGATGTGCTATATTTTCAATAAAATCCTGCATCTTCTGATACTGCTCTTTATTATAAATCTGTTCGTTCTCTAACTGCTTAGAAAGCCTCTCGTTATCTGCATATACATCGCACACTTTCTTTACAAAGCCCTTATGTCCAAGTCTGTAACAATTATATAATCCTGAACCGAGTGCAATTAAAAGAACCACTATTATTGCAATTAAAACATACATTTCCCCATTAAGTCTGCTCATATACGAAAAGCCATGGCTGCCGTATCCGGCACTTTCCATGGCTGTCCTACCTGCTCTGATATTGTTATCTGTTATCCCTGATGAAAACATTTTTCGTACAAATGCTTCACCGTATGCATTATCCTGTAAATACAATGCACCTGCCAGTGCCTGCTCTTTAAGCCTGTAATACACTATAATTCCAGCTATAACAGCCGCATTAATCAATCCATATATAATAACGAAAACAGTCTGCCTTTTTCTGAATACAGACAGTTTCTTCTTAACCGTGTTATCCATACATCCCCCTGAAAGTTATTAGTCAATCCACCTGTAGCCCACATTTCTGATAGTCTCTATGTATTGCTGATGTTTCTCTCCATATGTTCCAAGTTTTGCTTTTATTCTGCTCATTGCAACAGTCAGCGTGTTATATTCCACAAAATTACCGTGAATATCCCATATCTTCTCGTATATGACTTCACGCCTTACGACTTTTCCTTTATTCTCTATAAGTATTCTTACAATATCGAATTCGTTAGTTGATACATTTAATTCTTCACCACAGCGGCTAATCTTATATCTATCAAAATCGACAACAATATCACCCTTCTTATAGATATTTCCTGCATTGAACATGCTTCTTCTTAAGTTGGCACTTATTCTTGAAAGCAGTTCCTTCGTATAAAACGGCTTTGTTATATAATCATCTGCACCTATATCAAGCCCCGTGACTATCTCATCCTCATTATCACATGAAGTTAAGAAAATAACTGGCACTTCGCTTGATTTTCTTATCTTCCTGCATATATCAAATCCACTTCCATCAGGCAGCTTGACATCTAACAGAAACATATCAATCTGTGGATTGCCAATATATTTATCCGCTTCATCGCAGCTTCTGGCAGTAACTATCTCATACCCCTTCTCAGTCAGCAGCATTTTAAGGCTTTCACATAATTCCTTCTCATCTTCAACAACAGCTATCATAACTTCCGTTCCTTTTCACATATCCTGTCATACTGCTTATACATTTTCTGCACCTCGTTTTCAAGCAGATAGTAATGCTTGATGTATGGAACAAGAAGGATAAGTATTGCAATTGCAAGGACAAGCAGAGGCATGCTTAATGCAGAGTCTATCGCCCCAACTATCACATATGCGCACACTGTCAGCAGCTCCAATATTGCAAATGTTATGGTTACAATCAAATGCACAAGCCTTTCATGCTGAAAGAATGCCACCTGTGTAAGATGCTCCTGTTTGATGTATTTCCAGTCGCAGTCTTCTTCTGACTGTAATAATGAATCTATGTATTTTCTGTATGTTAAAATACGGTTTTTCATGGTTAGCCTTCTTCCTTTAAAATGTCTATCTTATATTTCATCATCTACACTATTTAGTAAACGATCAAAATCACTCTGATATAAAGAATCCTGAATAACCCTGTATTTCTCAAATTCACTCTCTGCAAATTCTTTTGCTATCGCAGCTGTCACCTTTCCTTTATCTTGCAACACATCGGCATCATTGAATCTAAGAAATGCATCCAGCTTAGTTTTCCAGTCTTCCATAGTCATTGGAATATGTCTTCGTGCCTGTCTTGTAGCATAATCTAAATACATTGTTACTATTTCATTCAATTCTGTTATCTCTTCTTTTGCCAAATAGTTCTTGGCAATCGTAACATCCGTCTTTACAATCTTTCCGTCTGGTGCGTTTTTCCAAGATGTAAGCCCCATATGTTCTTTATTATGATCGGCCCTTGCAACTATCACTTCTGATGCCGTATTTCCATGTACGGCATAGTGCATCTTATTCTGAACTGTCGCATAAAACTCCTTTGTTACTACAGAATTTTTATCATAATCAACAGCAGTTGCATATATATCTGTAATCTTTTGATAAAACCTCCGTTCACTTGCTCTGATTTCTTGAATTTCAGCTATTAAATGTTCAAAATAATCTTCATCAAAAATCTGACCATTAATCAACCTGCTTTTGTCTAACACATATCCCTGTTTTGTAAATGCTTCCAAAACCTTTGTCGCCCAAACTCTAAACTGTGTCGCCCTTTCAGAATTAGTTCGATATCCAACAGCTATGATTGCAGCCAATGAATAAAACTTATACTTGTATTCTTTTCCATCATCTGCAGTTTGTGCAAATTTTGCACAAACTGAATTTTCATCAAGCTCTCCATCTTTAAATATGTTACTTAAATGCTTTGAAACGACACTTCTATCAACATCAAAAAGTTGTGCTATCGCCTTCTGAGTAAGCCATACATCATTATTCTGCACTCTTACTTCAATTCCATCATCTCCTGCATCTCGGGTAAATACCAGAAAATCCACTGTACTATTTCTTATTTGTATTTTTTCGCTCATTCAGACATACCTTTCTTTTCTATATTGCACTAATAAGAAGCATATTTAAACTACCTTCCCGATATCGCACTCTTAAACCATCTTCCCGTCTCAGACAAATCACCATCACTCCAGCCGCTCTTAGCACTGCAGCCTGATGAAATAAGTGCTGAAGTTTCTGCTTTATTGCTAAGACTCCATGCAATAAAACTCAGCTGGTTACTGTTCATAAAGTCAAGCCACTCGTTGGCAGATGCATAATCTATTCCACCATTGCCTGATGCGTCACATATACTACATTCGCTGATAAACACTGGAACTCCAGCATTAAGTGCTGTGCTTATCTTATTTCTTATATTTTCTTTATGTGTTCCTGCATAAAAATGTGCCACATACATAACATTTCCATCATCAAGCGTATTGCCGACAACGCTGTCAACATCCTGTGACCATGTATTAGTTCCTACAAGTATAAGTGAATGATCGTCGAATTGTCTTATTGTGCCTATTACAGTCTCTGCATACGGCTTAATGTCTGAATTCCAGTCAGCACCAACAGGTTCGTTACATATTTCATATATTACATTGTCATGGCCTGAATACTTAGATGCCATTTCTGCAAAGAAATCGCACGCCTCCTGAGTGTGTCTTGATGGTGCATAATTAAGCACATGCCAGTCTATAATTACATACATTCCAAGCTCTGTTGCATAATTAACTCCATTATCAATTATCTGCTTTAATGAATCTTTGTCCCCACCTGAAAGATATCCATTATATTCTTCAGGGTACATAGCAATTCTCACTACATTTGCACCCCAATCGTCCCTTAACGTTGCAAATGCATCATAATTAACATAGTCTGGAAACCATGATATTCCGTGTGTACTTACCCCTCTTAGCTGGATAATGTTACCTGATTCGTCAGTTAATTTCGTGCCAGATACCTGAAGTCTTCCTGTTGGAACTGTTGTGACTATGCCTGCATTGCTTCCTGTATCAGAGTTATTTCCTGAATCATTTCCAGAATCACTTCCACCCGGCTGTGCTGTATTTCCATCTGACGGCTTCGTATCTTCTGGCTGTGCTGCTGTTGACTCTTCACTTGAATCAGCAATTTCTTCTCCTGCTTTATATGCCTTTCCATCATTAGCAAGCACAATCTCCACACCTGATTCAAGCTTGAAATCAAGTGTATATTTCGTAAGTCCCTCCTTAGACGCAGAACTTATAATGAATCCGACACTATTCATCTGAGCCTGACTCTCAATTATCTTATTATAATCGACAGGCACAACTCTCCACTCTGAATCAGATGTATCAACTGTACAGTTCCAGCTCTGCTCTAAAGTTATACCACTTATTGTATTAAGCTTAAATGTCCAGTCCGATATCTTTGCCGTCTCTTTATTATCAATAACAAGGTCGTACTGTGCATAGAATCTGCCATTGCCCTCCCACGAATTAGACTGCTTAAACTGCATTGTTACAGATGTCTGTACCTGTTCTCCCGCATCTTCCTTAGCTGTCTCTGTCACAGAACCAGTCTGTTTCTCATTATTCACCGTACTTTTTGCATTAACATTTTCCTTATGTTTCCCTGATTTTGATAATACTGCAAATGTAACAGCTAATCCTGTTACAATTATAGCTATAACTATTATTATACATAATTTCTTTTTATTCATCATATGTTTTTCCACCCCCATTTTTTTATTATAGCAAAATATACAAAAATACACCATATCCTGCATTATAATCAGAATATGGTGTTAAAATTATCTTTTTTTGCTGTTCTGCAATAAGCCTTGGTGCAATTTTTCCAATATTATTCATTTTCAGATAATATATTATTAAACTTAAACATAAATACTATCGTTGTTACAATAGCCGCAATAATATCACTTACCGGCTCTGCAAGAAATACAGCAAATACTTTATCTTGAAAAATCAATGGTAATATGAATATAAGCGGTATCAACAATATAAGTTTCCTTAAACATGCCAGTATAAGACTGACTTTTGCCTGTCCCAACGCCATAAAACTCTGCTGGCAGCTTACCTGAAATCCCATGGCAAATATTCCTGCCATATATATTCTCAATGCCCATGCTGTATAATTCACAAGTACTTTGTCACTTGTAAATATACCGGCAAACAGCTGTGGTGTGAGCATCATAATTGCCCAGCTTATACATGTGAATATTACACATGCTTTAAACTGCGTAATAAATGCTTTCTTAACCCTGTCATTATTCTTTGCTCCATAGTTGTAACTGATAACCGGCTGTCCACCCTGACATATTCCCTGTAACGGCATAACAATAAGCTGATTAGTGCTTGTTATAATTGTCATTGCTCCTACCGCAAGGTCTCCGCCGTATCTGGAAAGACTTGATGTAAAGCTGATTGACAAAATACTCTCTGTAGATAACATTACAAATGTTGATATTCCGAGTGCAAGACACGGTCCGATTATCTTCGCATCAAGTCTTAGGTTAGCTTTCTTAAGACGAAGGATTGTCTTGTTACCAGTCAGGAAATGCAGAATCCACACAGCTCCGACAGCCTGACTAAGCACTGTTGCCAGTGCTGCTCCTCTTACTCCCATATTAAATACAAATATAAATATAGGATCCAGAACAATATTAATCACTGCACCAATTACTGTAGTCAGCATGCTGATCTTAGCAAACCCCTGTGTTGTGATAAACATGTTCATTGCCATAACAATCAGGACAAATACGCTTCCGAGAATATATATTCTTGCATATGACAGAGCATATGGAAGCGTTGCATCACTTGCGCCAAACCATCTTAAAAGCTGTGGTGCTGATACATAAAACACCGCCGTCAATACAACCGCACATATCATTATAAATGTAAAACAATTTCCTATAATTCTCTCAGCTGTATCATTGTCCTTCTTTCCCATAAATATTGCTGCCCTTGGTGCTCCTCCTGAACCGGCAAGCATTGCGAAAGCATTAATAAGCATAAGTATGGGAGTGAAAAGTCCGACCCCTGTAAGAGCATTAGCCCCAATACCCGGAATATGTCCTATATATACACGGTCAACTATGTTATACAACAGATTAACAACCTGTGCTACAACTGCGGGAATTGCAAGCGAAGCAAGAAGCTTTGTTATATTTCCCTCTCCCAGATTTCTTGTCATATTATTATTCTTCATAATAAACCTCTTAGTTCTGTTTAATTGCCAGATGTATTTCTCACATATACTGACCATTAATTTATTTAACTATAATATCATTAATCATTTACATAGTATATAGATTTTTATCTGTTTACGAAATTTTCATAAATATCCACATTAGCGACATGCCTCACAAGAAGCACATAAAAGCTGCCACTCATTTACTATAAAGTGGCAGCTTTTGTATGACATTTTTATTATAATAATTTATTTTGTCTTATAACCAAATTCAGGAATTGCACTCCATCTGTTACGGAAGTAATGAGCAACCATCTTTGGTTTTCTGTCTCTTGTGAACAGTCCCTTCTTATTACCTTGTACTCTTAACAGGCTCTGGCTTGTTGCAAAGTCTGCGAAGTTCCATGCCTGTTCACCTACAACAAAATCGAATTCATCAAATACTTTATTATTCATCTCATAATATTCTACCTGATATTCTTCTGTATACATAACAGATGTTGTATCATGGAGTCCGCTCACTGTATCAGCTCCATATTCTGTGAACATAACAGGCTTTCCAAGTTTGCCCCAGTCTGAGAGTTCTTTACGAAGTCCAGTCTCTGACACCTCAAGATCAGGACCACCAAAATACCATCCATAATATCTGTTAAGACAGATTACATCACTTAATTGAGCTGAGCAGTCTGTATCAGCTGTTGTTCCCTGAACACTTACCAATGTACATGGTCGTTTCTGAGGATCTAATTCTCTTGCAAGATCATATAAAGGCTTAAAGTATTCATATGCACCTTCTGCTGCTGAATCAGGTTCGTTAGCTATGCTCCACATAACAACACATGCATGGTTCTTATCTCTTGATATCAAATCACGGATAACATCCTTATGATGTTCCTGTGTCTGCACTCCATGCTCCTTATCAAATGTTCCTATTCTCTCTCCACCAAAATTAGCTCCTCCGCCGAACTGAAGATTGACTCCTACTGCTGTTGTTTCATCGATAACAACAATACCTTCTTCATCACAAAGTCTCATCATCTCCTCACTATAAGGATAATGACTTGTTCTGAAGCTGTTAGCATGCTGCCACTTCATAATTGATATATCCTTTGTATTCATAGGCAGATTTATTCCACGGCCATTAGGAAATGTATCTTCGTGCTTTCCGTAACCTTTAAAGTAAAATGGCTTTTCATTAATCAAAAACTTTGTACCATCTACTCTTACACTTCTTACACCATATGGAAGTGTATACACATCCTGTCCTGCTGTAACCTTTATCTTATAAAGATAAGCATTTAATGGCTGCCATAATCTTACATTACTTATCTCAAATGTGCCTTCTGACCCTTCTGTTTCTGAAAGCTTTGTGCCTTCTTCATCAAATAATTCAACTTTACATGTTATGTTGTTGTAATTTTTCCCTTTAATTTCAACATTATAATTAAGTACTGCCGATGGTTCTTCTTTTGTGAAATCAATATCAGCTGTAACTGTAATATCATTGATATATGTCTCAGGTGTTGTGTAGATTTTTACAGGTCTTGTAATTCCACAATAATTAAAGAAGTCAAAGTTAGGATTGTTCTGTGGTTTGTCAGATGCACCTGCACCCATGCCCCCCATCATTCCACTCATCATGTTAGCCTTACCACCAACTGGCAGAGTTGTATAATCAATAACATTATTAACCGCAATGGTAAGGAGATTATCTCCATCCTGTAAATGATCATTTAATTCTACTTCAAATGGAAGAAATCCTCCTTTATGCTCACATATCAGTTTGCCATTGAGATAGATCATGGCATAATGTGTAACTGCTGCACAACGCAGTACAATTCTCTGGCTCTTTACATATTCTGGAACTGATATATTTCTCTGATAAAATACCCATCCATAATGATCTCTGAAATCTGTCCCCTCCTTAAGATCATTATAAGAAGCTGGCACAGGCATTGTATCCGCATCTTTCAAAGGTTTCTCATACCATTTTTCTTCAAAACCTTTTCCATTATCTAACTTAAAATCCCAAACTCCGCTTAAATCGCTTAATAATCTTGACTGTGTTAAAACTGGATATAACATAATTAATTCCTCCTGATTTATATTTATAATATTTTTACTGCTGTTCCCTAGCTGCTCTTATTTCTTTTAACTTAGCTGCATTTGCTTCTACTCTCTTTTTATTCAAAGGATATAAGAATATTAATGCAAGCAATAATAATGTCATTCCGGCTGCCGGCATAAGACATGTCACATTGTAGATTCCGTCAATAACCTTAGGATCAAATGCTGTAGCTGTTGTATAACCAACAATCGAAAGAAGTACGCCCGCTAAACCTGATGAACATGCCTGTCCTAACTTTCTTGCAAATGAATATACTGAGTAAATTGTACCATCCTGACGTACACCATTCTGAACTTCTGATTCATCGATAACATCCGTAATCATAGCCCATATAACCATGTTAAACATTGAAGTACCGATTGTTGCTATAATTATTAAAGCTATCCAAATCCATACATTATGTGTGTGAATTATAAATAATGTTATAAATGAAGCTGCACTGATAATACATCCTATAACTGACAATTCTTTCTTTCCAATTTTTGATGCAAGCTTTGTAATAAATGTTGAAAGTAAAAGTATTACTATTGTTCCTGAAAGACTTGCAATCGACATTGCTTTTATATTGCCAAAATAATTTGGATAAATATATGCGTTCATGTTACTTAATGATAACTGTGCAAGTAAAAATACCAATGCACATACTATAATGCCTATTAAAGATCTATTATGGGCAAGTTCCTTTATAAGCTCTCCAAACGAGAATTTCTGTGTGTTCTGTCCAACCTTAACTCTTTCCGTTGTCATTTTGTAGCAAAGCATATAGCAGATTACGGCTCCTATTGAACATACCAAAGCACCAAGCATCATTTTCTGACCGGATAATACTGAATTTCCTGCTTCGTCTGTATAATATACTACAAGTGGTAATACAACACCTATCGCTGTCTGAGCAAGTGTAGCTCCTATTGTTCTCCAGTTAGAAAGAGAAGTTCTGTCTGTCGGATTGTCTGAAATCGCTGATGCCATTGAACCATAAGGAATATTAATTCCTGTGTAGCATATACTTCCCCAAAGAAGGTAAGTGAAAAACATCCAGAAAATCTTAAATCCCATCGGCATATCTTTAAACCATGTCGCATACATCAGAAATGATGCTAATGCAACAGGACCGCACATTCGTCTGAGCCATGGTGCAAATTTGCCTTTCTTTCCCGGCCTGCTCCTGTCAACTATCTGTCCCATTGTTACATCAGTTATAGCATCAACAAATCTTGCCGCCATCATCATAAGACCGACCAGTGCTGCTGAAACCCCCATAACATCAGTATAAAACTTCAACAAAAACATAGCTGATAACAAAAAAGTAAAATCGTTACCGAAGTCACCAAACATATAACCAAGCTTGTCTTTTATACCAAATGGCTTCACCTTTCCATTGTTATCTGTCATAATAAAACCTCCATCACTTTATTAAATATTATAGATATTTTTTCTTTAAAGACCGTCCTTAAATATTATGTGCACTATTGTGTGCTCTCTTTTCTATGTCTTTATATTAACCTATAAATAACATACCCGTTATTACAGATTTTAGTATATCTAGTATTATTTTTACCCATACATTTTTTATGGCAAAAATTGTACTATAAAAAACCAAATCGATACTAACATGTCAGTATCGATTTAGTAACATGTTAGTATCAGTCAGTGTGACATGTTAGTTTGTTTTTATGCTTTGAATTTTTGTTTTCTTCTGTTATTATAATATAGTAATAAAAACTGATAGAGATTGGAGGTTTATATGGACTATAAAGTATATCTGGACTACACCATGGAACTATTATCTAAGATAAAAATACCATCTTATATAATTGACACACCATTTCTCTGGGATGACAGATATGATGGTGAATTAAGAAAAACTATCCTCAGTGATGCATTTTTAATTAATCATAAAGAAACATTTCAGAACTTTATTAACTGTTCTGGCAAAAATAATACAATTCTTCTGATTCATGACAGTTTTGCCTGTGATTATATATATATTAAATTGCCCGACTCAAAAAAAGCTTTCTTTGCCGGACCTTTTTCATTTGAAAAGTTTACCAATCAAAGAATTGATGATTTATGTTCATACAATTCAATACCACCAAGATTTACTGATTTTATGCAGCTTTATTATGCCGCACTCCCGGTATTTGCAGATGAACGATGTATAGAAGCAATTATAAACTGTTTATGTAGTAAATTATGGAGCAGTTACACACTTGAGAAAAAACATTTTCTTAATAAAAATGCTTCTGAATACATGTACAATGATTATACCCCCGAACCAACAAAGCAATCCATTGAGGTTCTAGAACAACGCTATAATGATGAATCTCTTCTGATGGAATATGTTGCTCATGGTGATTTTGAATCAATTGACAAGCTTGCTCATCTTAATTCATCTGGAATTAAGCCCCGCCTGTCAGATTCAATCCGCGATAGAAAGAATTTCATGATAATTCTTAATACCCTTTGCAGGAAAGCTGCCCAATCAGCATATGTTCATCCTATTCATCTTGATGAGATATCACGCAAATTTGCTATCAGGATAGAATCCTGTACCACAATTGCCCAGCTTGAAACCCTGGAAAATGAAATCACGCGTAAATATTGTCTGCTTGTTCAATCTTATTCTTTAAGAAAATATAGCAAACCTGTCCAAAATATTATTAATTATATCTCGTTTAACCTTACTGATGATCTCAGCCTTAATACTATTTCTGCTGAATTTGCTTTAAACAGCAGTTATGTATCTTCTCTGTTTAAACGTGAAACCGGCTCAACGCTCACTAATTTTGTTAATAATAAACGTATTGAACACGCTATCTACCTGCTCAATACAACCAAGCTTCCTATACAGGACATTGCTGTAAATTGTGGAATTACAGATGTTAATTATTTCACCAAGCTTTTCAAAAAAATCAAAAACATGACTCCTTCTCAATATAGAGAAATGATTCAATAAATAAAAACAACCATCTGGATACCTATTGATTTCCGGTATCCAGATGGTTGTTTTTAATTGTTTTCAAAATAATCAGGATAAATTATTCTTAACTTATCAATCTCATTAAAAATTCTGTTAATATGTCCTTTAATAACACGAAGATACATTCTTTTATCTTTTTTCCTTATTGCATCTATAAGCATCTCATGTTCCTCATTAGTTTTAACACTAATAGAGCTATTAAGTTCTGCTAAGAAACGTATTCTGTTATAATGACTCATCTGCATTTTAATTATATTAGCAGCGAGCTGTTCTCCAGAGCTTTCATATATAAGTTCATGAAAAGCATTATCGATTTCAATCCTTGGAACTTTTTCATTACATTTATCATAATTAATGAGACGGCTGTTTAATTCTTCCATCTTATCAAGCATCTCATTGCTGACATGCTCAAAAACCGGGTCTACCATCCCCACTTCAAGACTTTTTCTTACAAACCATTCCTGTTCAAAACGTCTGCAATTAATACTTGCAACATATGTGCCTGACTGAGGTATTATTTTGAGAAGCCCCTCCTTTTCAAGATTAACAATTGCCTCTCTTGCCGGTGTTCTCGAAACATTATACCTTACAGCTATCTTCTGTGCACTTATTGAATCTCCCGGTACAAGCTTGAAATTCATGATATCGTATTTTAATTTTTCGTATGTGTCTTCGTTTAATGATTTTTCCATAACCCTGCGGCCTTTCTTATACTATGAGCCTGCTTGTTATATATATTAAAGGTATTTTTCAAGTGTATTTCTTACAGCACCCTTTCCTGCTATCTCTTCAACAAACATCTCTTCTATTTTATCGCCAATTCCTGCTTCATATAAATTTATACCAAATATATTAGCATTTGACAATAAATTCTTAAGCTGTCCTGTATAAGATGATATGTCACCTATTTTTATACCTGATAAATGCTTCTTTAATTCATCTGCCATCGGATCTGGAGACAATTCGAAGCTTTCGCCATTATCATCAATTCCAAGAAGATATCTACACCATCCTGCAATTGCCAATGGAATCGCTATTAATTCTTTGGCACTTCCGTCCTTTGCAACATATGACTTAATTGTTTCACCATACCGTATTCCTACCTTCTGTGAAGTATCTGTCGCTATTCTTTGCGGTGTATCAGGCATAAAAGGATTAGGTATTCTTACATTAAGAACTTCATCCACAAACTTCTGTGGTGAAATTATCTCCGGATTAATTACCACAGGCATTCCCTCAGATAACCCAATTCGTCTCACAAGCTCTGAAAGTTCCTTGTCTTTCATTTCATCAGCAATCAGATTATATCCTAATAAGCAGCCATATACTGCTAAGGCTGTGTGTAACGGATTAAGGCAGGTTGTTACTTTCATACGCTCAACCTTATTAACTGTCTGTCTGTCAGTCATAAACACACCTGCTTTTTCAAGCTGAGGTCTGCCATTAGGGAACCTGTCTTCTATTACAAGATACTGTGGTCCTTCAGCATTTACAAATGGAGCAATATATGTCTTCTTAGATGTTATCACCGGACTCATATCCTCAACACCTGCTTCCTCTAATGCTTTAGCAACACTATCTGCTGGTCTTGGTGTAATTTTATCAATCATAGACCATGGAAATGATACAAGCTCTTCATTATTCACATAATCAACAAAATCATTACCAACAAATCCTTTTTTATTCCACTCAGTTACCATCTCGGTTATCGAATTTCTAAGTTTTTCTCCGTTATGTGAGCAGTTATCCATTGATACAACTGCAATCGGTGCCTTACAGGCTTTAAAACGTTCATACAAAAGTGCTGCTGTTACTGCCATTGCTGATGTTGCTTTTTCTGGTCCATTATCAATGTCTTCCCTGATAAAAGAGAAAAACTCTCCTTTAGAATCCTTCAACGCATAACCTTTTTCTGTAATAGTAAATGACACCATCTGAAGCCCAGGGTCAGCAAATATCTCCTTTAATCTTTCCCATTCCTTCTGCGAATATGATTGTGCCTTAATAGCTTCTGTAAGTGAACCAAGTACCTTTTTTTCTGTATTTCCATCCTCCTTCAATGTAACAGCCATAACAAGATTATCAAATGGCTTATATATTTTATCTACTACATCGAAGTCAAATGTTTCAACACATGTAATGCCTTTATCTGAAACTCCTTGTTCTAATAATGAATCTGCAATTCCACCAATGAATATCCTGAAAATATTGCCAATACCAAAATGTACCCATACAGGTGACTTTTTTGTATCCTCTGCAACCTTTTCAACATCATATGAAGGCAGCTTTATGCCAGCCTTTTCCCAATCTGTCGTATTCTTAATACCATTTATTGAAAGTTTCATAATATCCTCCATTATGTCATAAAAACCCAATGTTAATAATTACTTTGATGATTTATCAATAGCTTCCCATAAGCCATTAAGGTATGTTGCACCTAAAGCCCTGTCATATAAACCATAACCTGGCATAGCCACCTCATCCCATATCATTCTTCCATGGTCTGGTCTTATAATGCCGTCAAAACCTGTATCATATAATGTTTTCATAATCTTATACATATCCATAGAACCATCAGATGATAAATGTGCTGCTTCTTCAAAATCCCTAGGTGAATTATATTTAAGGTTTCTCACATGTGCAAATGGTATTCTTCCTCTGCACGCCTTGATAATCTCACAAATATCATTATTCTGGTTAGAGCCAAATGAACCCGTACAAAGTGTTATTCCGTTATATGGTTTATTTACAGCATCAAGAAGTTTTGTAACAGAATCCTTACCTGTCATAATTCTTGGAAGTCCAAATATAGGCCACGCAGGATCATCCGGATGAATCCCCATCTTTATATCATACTTCTCACATACCGGACCAATTGCTTCCAGAAAATATACCAGATTATTAAACAGTTTCTCTGCGTCAACATCTTTATACATTTCAAAAAGTTCTTTTAATCTGTCAAGGCGCTCTGGTTCCCATCCTGGCATTACGAATCCATTAGACATCTTTGCAACTGATTCCTTCATATGCTCCGGATCAATCATATCAACTGTATCCTGATTATATGCAAGCACCGTTGAACCATCAGCTCTTTCTCTTGCAAGTTCTGATCGTGTCCAGTCAAATACAGGCATAAAATTGTAACATACCACATGAATATCCGCTTCTCCAAGAGCCTGCAAAGTCTTTATATAATTGTCAATGTGCTCATCTGCCTTAGCTGTGCCAATCTTAATATCATCTGACACATTAACAGATTCAATACCAGCGATTCCCAACCCGGCATCTTCAACAATCCTTTTAAGCTCCGCTATTTCCTCTGGAAGCCACCGCTCCCCAGCCTGCTTACCAAAAAGCGTTGTAATAACATTCTTTACGCCTGGAATCTGTCTGATCTGCTTAAGTGTTACGCTGTCGTATCCTGGTCCATACCATCTCAATGTCATATCCATAACAAAAATCCTCCTTTTACATAACAACATTATTATTCTGTACCATATTTGCATAATTATTTGCTATGTGTATACTAACATGTCAGTTCTAACATGTCAATGTATTTTTTAAGTTTATTTTGTTATGTTTTTCAATTTATTTTGATATCTTTTCCTTCTGCTTCACCATATTGACATGCGTAATTCCCATCACCCTGTCATAAAACATCTGCCGTGTACTGCTGAACAGACATAATATGAAATCTATCGCAAAATATGCCGTAACCATAAGGCACAATAGACATACTGCTATACTGACAGAGAATCTCCAACCATCAGCCTTAAGTGCCACATGATAAAGATTATATGCATATACAGGAGAAGGCAGGCTTAAAACATACAGAATAAAATATCTTCCCATAAGCCTGAAAACATTCACTCTCCTGTGAGTATCAGCCTCAATATTCTCAGCTTCGTAATCGGCAGCCTTATTATCAGCTTTCTTACTCTCTGCCCTCACTAGTCTTATATTGACAAGCGCTTTGCCTATAGTTCTTCCCTTAGTAACTGCTGTAACTATTGTAAATGTAATAACTATATATACAGCTATGACAACCAGATATCTTACATCGTACACAGCATTCATAAACTTTTCTTTATCTATTGTAAAAAATACGGCAACCGGAGCCATTATCACAAGCATATCCAACGCCCATGCTATTATTCTTCTGAATTCCGACACAATCTGTCCTCTGTTGTAAGCAACCTCATCCATTCTGTCACGCTTTGGAAGCATGAAAACAACCGCCGGCATAACCCAGAAGCCCACCATTCCTCCAAGTGTGTTACATATCAGGTCGTCCACTTCAAAGAATCTGTATGGATAAGGATATATTCCATACAAGCCTGACAACTGCGTAAGCTCAAAAAACAGGCTGTAGCAGAATGACATTATAAGCACCTGCCACCATTTTCTCTTAAAATAGTATCTCAGATACACACCAAATGGCACTAACAGCAGAATATTGAAAGCAATCTGCCAGAAGTCACCACATTTGAACAGATTAATATATGTTGCCGGATTCGATAAAGTAATATTCACAGTAGCAACAACTCTTCTTACTGCGTCAAATGGCACCAACAGCATACATGCCGAATCCGGTGTCACTGAATCAATCGGAGGCAGCGGAAGCACTGTCATAAAATATGAGGTAAGCATGTAGAATATAAATGTGTACACAACCCCTGTTCTTATTACAAGTATTGAGCCATATTTATGATATTCGTATATTATATATGGCAGTGTGAAAAGCACGGCAAGAACCGGGAACACATAACACGCTGAAATTATCGGTTTTAAGTATATTTCCATGAATTATCTCCAGTCCACATTCTTGGCATTAATCGCTTTTTCTTTAAGTGTTGCCAGTCTCTTTATTGCTTCATTAAGTGTATCGTCCTGCTTTGCAAAATGAAATCTAACAAGATTATGCACATCTTCCCTGAAAAAGCTTGACCCCGGAACTGCCGCCACACCAACGAACTGTGCCATCCATTCGCAGAACTTCACATCATCTTTAACTCCGAATTCACTCACATCAACAAGCACATAATATGCCCCCTGTGGGTCTGTGTATTTTAATCCCAGCTTCTTAAGACCGCCTACAAATACCTCTTTCATATGTGCATAATGTGCGGCAAGTTCATCATAATAGCCATCACCAAACTCTAATCCCACAACTGCTGCCTCCATCAATGGTGCGGCTGCACCAACTGTAAGGAAATCATGTACCTTTTTAACTCTGTCGATTATCTGTGGGTTAGCAATAACATAACCTAATCTCCAGCCTGTTATTGAGTATGTCTTAGACAGCGAATTGCACACTATCGTTCTTTCTCTCATGCCCTCAAGCGACTGCATGTAAATATGCTTATTAGGTGCATACACAATATGCTCATACACTTCATCTGTAACAACATATGCGTCATATTTCTTAGCAAGTTCAGCAATTGTCTGCATTTCCTCCATTGTAAACACCTTACCGCATGGGTTGGAAGGATTACACAGAATTAATGCCTTAGCGCCCTGTCTGAATGCATCTTCTAACTTTTCCTTATCAAAATGAAATTCTGGTGGAACTAATGGAACATATATCGGCTCTGCGCCTGAAAGAATTGTATCTGCACCGTAATTCTCATAAAAAGGCGAGAATATTACAACCTTGTCACCCGGATTAGTAATACTAAGCATTGTAGCCATCATTGCCTCTGTACTTCCGCATGTGACAACAATCTCTGTCTCAGGGTCAATCTTAACACCAGAAAAATGTTCATATTTCTTAGCAACTGCATCTCTGAAATTCTTAGCTCCCCATGTCAATGCATACTGATGAGGTCCTTCGCCTGCAACTCTTGCAAGCCTGTCTGTTATAGCCTTTGGCGGGTCAAAATCAGGAAATCCCTGCGATAAATTAACTGCACCATATTTATTAGCAACTCTTGTCATTCTTCTGATGACAGAGTCTGTAAAATTTGCTGATCTGTTACTTAACTCTTTCATGTAAATGTGTCCTCCATTATTTAAGTATTTTCATAATTTCAATGCCATTTATTATAGCACTGTTCACAAAATTCTCACAAACTTTCCAACTCATTTTCACATTTCCCATTTAATATTAACAATGTCGAAAGACAACAGACAAACTTTTTCATAAAAAAGGTGGCTGTCTAATCTCCCAATACAGCAGCCATCGGATGTTTGAAAAACATTTTTCCCCCTCATAAAGAGAGCCGGGATATACGAACTTCAACCCCATTGTCAGTCCGTATATCCTGGCTCTCTTATTTAATCTGCTATATATTCTTTCAGTTTTTTCTCACTATCTAATCTGCACGCAACAATAGTAGACATTATCATGTATTTTACCACACCTTTTGCAATATGCTCCTCGTAGCGGCATTTCATATCGACAGGATATCCCGATACAAGAAAATGAATCTGGTACTTATCCTGATTTCTTGATATAAATGCACTTACATACAGCCCATTAAGCACTGCCGTAACTATTTCATCATCAGTAACAGGAATGTTTATCTTATAACCCGGTGATGAAAATGAGACTTCACCATCCCTGTTATGGAATCTTCCATCAGCAATCTCTGCTATTGAATATCCGCCAACATGATTCATCATCGCTCCAAGCACTGGCATTTCAAGGTCATTCTCAATTATATAATTGTAACAATCTGTTGGAGTATTAAACATTTTCCTTCTCCTATATTTCGTAATCCATGCATGACCTTACTGCTGTGTAAGGTCTTACCTTGCTGTCTGCAACTGCCACATGCTTAGGATGTACGGCATAACCCTTTAAACTTTCCACGCTGTCAAATGTTGTGTCTAACATTACATCTGCTGTAGAACTTGGAAGACACTCTGTTCTTACTTTTACCTCTATAAGCCCCGGAATCTGTCCTGCAAGACCTTCAAGTCCTTCCTTAATACCTGCCTTAACCTGCTCTTTTTCTTCTCCTGCAAGCTCGTCCTTTAATTTCCATAAAATAACATGCTTTACCATAATAATTGCTCCTTATCTAAATAAATATTTGTACTTGTTCATCTGACTGTATATGATTAACTCCACCCTTTTTCTTTCTTCCGGTGGATACATATCTGCGTTATTAACTATATCGCTTACATTCTTTTTAGTAAATAGGAATTGCAGATTCTGTCCGTATAAATTTTCGGCCACATCAAGCTGCTCATCAAAATTCTGACTTACGCTCTTGCTCTTAACTTCTGATATCATCTGATATATATCCTGTTCCATTGGATAATCCATTGTTGTATCTGACAGAAGCCCTGCACCATTATCAAACACCGGACAATATTTATAATCACCTTTTCCATTCATCAAGACAGCAATATTATGCATATGCCTGTCCTCATTTAGGAAAAATGCGTCTATTGTAAATAGTCTGCATATATACTCACCCCAATTATTAAGACCTGTTATATTCTTTATAGCATTTACAAGAAATTCAAGCCTTTCCTTCACATCACTCATATGCCACAAAACACTTGTAAGACTTTCATTATATACATTTTTAAATAATCTCTCCAATGTAATTATCTGCCAGTCGCCATCTATAAAAGCTCTGCTCCTGACTCCATTATATATCTGTCTTTTATATTTAATCTGTTCCGGTTCATATAATACATACTCGTCTTCATTAAGATTAGTATACTTTAATAAATGTGATATAACATATTCCGCTAACCCCTCGTATCCAGTATAATCAGCTTTATACCATATGCTTTCGTTTTCCCATTTTAACTGATTTCCCTTAGATGACTGTCGGGTATTGGTTCTTATATTCTGTTCAAAAAGTTCGACCATAAACATTCCTCCATCATCTACTTCTCTATTCTTATCCAGAAATCGTCCTCTGCCATACGCCCCTGCGTCTTTTCTATTATCATAAATGTGTCATAAAACGGAAGTCCGATATCCTCCAGCACAAGCTTCATCTTATCTCTTGTTCTTGGAAAACATCTTGACTCAAGAAATTCCTTATAGTCATTGTAATCAGGATCTTCATTAACGCCAAATGCACGAAACATCAGCTTGTCTGTATAATTCTTTATTCTCACAAGCTGCTTTGCGTCATCAACATCTATCAGTGTACAGATGTCATCCTTATACATATAAAACATTCTGACAGGAAATTCTTTCTCCGGTATTATCAGTCTGTTCACATAATCAGGATAATCATTAATCATCTTAGAAAGTAAAACAATTGGACCTGTAATCTTAGCATTTTCTTTTTCCCATCGTTCTATTGTCGGTTTCGATGTTCCTACAAGACTGGCAAATTCTTTCTGTGTCAGTCCAAGATTCTTTCGCAGATTCTTAATATCCTCAGATGTAATATAATCTTTTAATGCAAACATTGTGTCACTTCCTTTCAGTCCTTGATAAATAATGACTTTTCATAATCCGAGTGTACCATGTACACATTTTATTGTAAACAAAAAGTCGTTAAAATGATGGTTTTTATTTATAATAATCTCATCATTTTAACGACTTTATTCATATAAAACATTTCAATTTCTTAATTATCCAGATTTATTGGTAACTTTAATTCTCTATTAGAATTATATAGCCTCCAGCGCCTGTGCAATATCCGCAATCAAATCCTTCTTATCCTCAAGACCACATGAGATACGGATAAGTCCTGCTGGAATTCCAGCGGCTTTAAGCTGCTCATCATTCATCTGTCTGTGTGTTGATGTTGCAGGGTTAAGGCAGCATGTTCTCGCATCTGCTACATGAGTTTCGATAGCTGCAAGCTTCAGATTCTTCATGAATTTCTCAGCAGCCTCTCTTCCACCCTTTAACTCGAATGAAACTACTCCGCAGCCGCCATCAGGCATGTACTTCTTAGCGGTTTCATAGTACTTGTTAGAAGGAAGTCCCGGATAATTAACGAATTCAACCTTATCCTGCTTCTCAAGAAATTCTGCAACAGCCTGTCCGTTTTCAACATGTCTTGGCATACGCACATGAAGTGATTCAAGACCAAGATTTAATATAAATGCATTCTGTGGAGACTGTATGCAGCCTAAATCTCTCATAAGCTGTGAAGTACATTTTGTTATAAATGCGCCTTCTTTACCGAACTTCTCGGCATATGTAATTCCATGATATGATTCATCAGGTGTGCAGAGTCCAGGGAACTTGTCTGCATGTGCCATCCAGTCAAACTTTCCGCTGTCTACGATAGCTCCACCGACTGCTGCTCCATGTCCGTCCATATATTTAGTTGTTGAATGTGTTACAATATCTGCTCCCCATTCAATTGGTCTGCAATTAACTGGTGTTGGGAATGTATTATCGACGATAAGTGGTACACCGTGTGCATGTGCTGCATTTGCAAACTTCTCAATATCTAATACTGTAAGTGCAGGATTGGCAATTGTCTCACCAAACACTGCTCTTGTGTTGTCCTTGAACGCTGCATTAAGTTCTTCATCTGTACAGTCAGGGTCAACAAATGTTGCTTCAATTCCCATCTTCTTCAAAGTAACATCAATAAGGTTAAATGTTCCTCCATATATAGAAGATGATGCTACTATATGGCTTCCAGCTTCGCAAATATTAAATAAAGCAAAGAAATTAGCTGCCTGTCCTGATGAAGTAAGCATTGCTGCACTTCCACCTTCAAGGGCTGCAATCTTAGCTGCCACATAATCATTAGTTGGATTCTGAAGTCTTGTGTAGAAATATCCACTTGCTTCAAGGTCAAAAAGTTTTCCCATATCCTCACTTGTATCATACTTAAATGTAGTAGACTGGATTATAGGAATCTGTCTTGGTTCACCATTTCCAGGAGTATAGCCTGCCTGGACGCATTTTGTGTTAATTGAATAATTATCCATATTTCCCTCCGGCTTTATATGTTTACATGACATGAATTATATCACAAACTCAAAGCATATAACAGCACATTTTAATAATCTGGCTACACATTTATTAACATAATATGTTATGATATCAATTATGCTATTATCAGTTTTTAATAATATTGTATAATAATTAAGAGGTTTTATTATGAATAATCAGTCAGCGACTATGAACACAAAAGATAATCCGCTTGGATATAAAAAAGAATCCACTCTGCTTGTTGGTTTTGCAATTCCATGCATTATTTCAATGCTTGTGACAGCGCTTTACAATATTGTCGACCAGATATTTATCGGTCAGGGAATCGGCATGCTTGGAAATGCTGCGACTAATATTGCATTTCCACTTTCAACAACATGTACAGCTATATCGCTTCTTCTCGGTATAGGAAGCGCGACTAATTTTTCGCTGTATCTTGGTGCCGGTGAAAAGAACGAATCTGAAAAATATGCCGGCAATGGTATTGTGCTTATGGCATTGTTTGGAATATTTCTGTTCCTTGTAACCACTATATTCTTAACACCTATGCTTAAATTCTTTGGTGCAACTAAAGATGTACTTCCTTATGCAAAGGCATATACAAGAATCACTGCGTTTGGCTTCCCATTCTTAATTGCAAACACTGGTATGAGCAAGCTTATTCTCGCAGATGGAAGCCCACGATATTCCATGATATCTATGCTTGCTGGTGCCATAGTAAATACTATTCTTGACCCATTGTTTATCTTTGTCTTTAACATGGGAATGACTGGTGCTGCTCTTGCAACAATTACAGGCCAGATAATTTCATTTTCAATCAGTCTGCGTTATATGTTTCATTTTAAGACAATTAAACTTAGCAGGGAAAGTTTTATTGTATCTGCTGCCCACTGTAAGAAAATATTTATTCTTGGAGCAAGTGCCTGCTTTAATCAGATTGCAATGACCGTTGTACAGATTGTTATGAACAATACGCTGTCACACTACGGTGCACAATCAATATACGGTGGAGACATTCCTCTTGCCTGCGCCGGAATTATAACTAAAGTTAATATGATTTTCATGTCATTTGTTATCGGAATATCTCAGGGAACACAGCCTGTTATAGGTTTTAACTATGGTGCAAAGAAGTACGCCCGTGTAAGAAAAACTTATCTTCTTGCACTTGGTGCAGCTTCTGCCCTGTCTTTAATCACATTTGCATGCTTCCAGATATTCCCAAGACAGATTATCAGCATATTTGGTAACGGAAGTGACCTGTACTTTAAATTCTCTGAAAGATATTTCAGAATATATATGTTTCTGACAATTGTTAATGGCATCCAGCCTGTAACTTCCAATTTCTTTAACTCAATTGGCAAATCACAGCTTGGTGTATTTATGTCGCTTACAAGGCAGATTATTTTCCTGCTGCCACTTATCATTATATTTCCTATATTCATGGGAATTGACGGTGTTATGTATGCAGGACCTATAGCAGACGCTGCCGCTGCTATCGTATGCGGATACTTTACTATAAGAGAATTAAAAGAATTAAAAAAGCTGGAAATCGATTTAACTAAATGTTAAAATATAAGTTATGCGTGTATTCGTATATTTAACGGATTATTTTTAAAAGGATTTTAACATGGATAATTTTAATGCTCGATATGAGAAAGAACTTGCCTATCAGGAAATTACCTCGAATAAATACACTCTTTACGGTATTCTGCTATTTATAGGAGTTGAATTACTGATATGGATTCTTAATATAATTGGATTTTTTGAACTTGATAACCAGATAATGTCTGCTGTTATAGGTTCATCTATTTACAGTATATAGTTACCGCCAGTCTGCATGATGCCGCAAGAATTGCCCAGCTTACATATCTTAAAGAAACTGATTCTTTAACCAGGCTTTTCAACAAGAATAAATACAACGAAATGGTATCAATGTATTATCCTAATGTAGATAATATTACTGTTATTTTCTGGGATCTTAACAACCTGAAAATTATTAATGACACTTATGGACATGAATATGGTGATAAAGCACTTTCCGCACTAGCTTCTGTATTATACGCCCATTCAGATGAACAATGCCGCCGTGTTTACAGATTTGGTGGTGATGAATTTGTCATGATAATTGATAACCCACATGACGGTGAAGCTGACCGAATAATATCTGCTGTTAAAGATGAACTTGTGAAATGCAGTTATGATATTTCAATAGAAATATCAAGTGCTGTCGGTGTTGCATCCGGCAACGGAAGTGATATTATTGAAATAGTAAAAAATGCTGACTCAGCAATGTACGCTGACAAACAGCTCTACCACCATCGGTGATTGTGAAATACTGTATATGCGTTGATTTATGCCGCCAGCTTAACTGCTGGCGGTTTTTTCTGATTTTGGGGGATGGGTGGTAAATCATGGCTTTATGAGAAGAGGCTTCCTATAAGAAAATAAATATATCTCATCTTATAGGCTGATTTTCCCTCTTACTCTGTCTAAAATATGGTTTTGAAGTTGAATTTCCTATAAGGTTCATGATTATAGTTAGTTTATAGGTGTAATTTACAAGTAACATAGTAGTCGATGTGATTTTTGACCTATAAAGGCTTTAGATTTGCGACTACTGATAGGTATCATATGTTTTTCAATCAACAGTCTTAATATATCTTCTTCTTTTTGTTGTTCCAATACAAGCAATAATTTCTTATTCACTAATTCATTTAATAGTTGTCTTGTTCTAGGGCCTTTTAATCCAATCTTCTCTGCAATCTGTTCCGTACAATATTCAACACCTATATCCATATTTATTAAAATCTGTTTGTGTCTTGCTGATAAATCTGACCTATTGATGTTTTTTTAATCTGCTGATTTTTCTGCTGATTCTTCATCAGATTCCTTTTCCATCTTCATCACAAGCATTATGAATTTAATAATGTATAGGGAAGTAAAAACTTCCTCGTGTATCAACCACGAAAAAGGGTGGTACCCAAAAGTACCACCCTACAGACTATAAATCTATCCTACATACTCTAAATCCGACTATTTTCTGCCAAGAATCTTAGACATTCCTGTTGCCACAAAAAGATATACAACCATATTAACTACTGATTTAAGAAGAAGTCCTGGTGCCGAAGCTAATCCTGCTGCAAAGCTGCCTGCTATTATTGCACCAAATGCAACATATCCTAATGTCATGAAAAGTAATGTAACAACTGCACCAACAATTCCTTTTACTGAAATAACCTTACATCTGTCAAACTTACTTTTCATATTGCCAAATATTGCACATGCTATTATTGGCACGATTGTCTTTATTATAAGTGTTGGAACTGCCCATACTGCAAATCCAGTTAATATATCTGCCATCGCAGAACCAATTCCTCCTGCGAGTGCGCCAACAACTGGTCCGAAGAAAAATGCACATATAAGTATTACGCTGTCTCCCAAATGTGCATATCCCAAAGGAATAGGAATCTGTACCACCATTGTTGCAACACATGTAAGTGCCATAAATACTGCTGTTATACACATCTGTGTTACAGTAATATGAAATCCTTCTTTCTTAATCCCCTGCTGTACTAACTGTGTCTGTTGTGCTTCCATTTTATCTGCCTCCTATATCAACATACTTTAATTGCACATAAGAATAACAGATAAAGTGACATGTGTACATTGTCATTTTGAGTTAAATTTATATGGTCAGATTTAAAATCTATTCTCCCTCTTCTTTCTTAATCAATTCATCCATAAGCTCTTTATAATCTGAGGCTTCAAGCGGAAGTTCTACTTTTATGCCTTTGCATGCTGAATAATAGGCACTGGCACACAACATGAGTGAATTAATCCCCTCACTGCCCTTAACTGTCAGATAAGACTCATCACCTTTAAGCACCGCATTTGCAAAATTTTCAAATAACTGTGCATATGGCTCAGATGCCTTCTCAAACTGTATAGTTTCCTCTGCAAATGTCATATTCTGCCTTGAGTTGACTTCTTCATTCTTGATATACTCACATACATCTCTGTGTCTTGTAATGGTGAGTGTATCGTCTTCCAGAAGAATTCTTGCCTTCGTTCCTATAATCTCAAGTCTCTCTTCGTGGCAGGCTTCGCCTGTGGATAGTATAAATGTGCCTGTCTTTCCATTGTCGTATTCCATAACGATAGTAGCCTCATCATCTACTATAAAGTCGTTGTATTTTCCAAATGGAATCGCTGCAAAAAGTTTCTGTGGCATTCCAAACAGGTACTGATACATATCAAGAATATGCTGTCCCTGATTGATAAGTGCTCCACCGCCTTCACCTGCAAAGCTGCTTCTCCATGAGCCAGATTTATGATAGTATGAGGTTCTTAAATATCGTGAATTAATAAGACATACTCTCTTTATATCTCCTAATTCACCATTATCTATCATCTGTTTAATCCTGATGTATTTAGGGTAAAGCCTCTGGTGAAATATCATTCCATATATTCTGCCACTTTCACTGGCAGCCTTCTGCATTGCAAGTGCTTCACCTATATCTGCCGCTGCCGGCTTATCACATAACACTGCTTTTCCCTTTGCAAATGCTTTCAAAGCCAGTTCTTTATGAGTTTTATGAGGAGTTGCTATAATAACTGCATCATAACATGATTCTCCTGTCTCAAATAATTCTTCTGCGCTCCTGAATATCCTTGCATTATCACCATCAGTATTGACAAGTGATTCGCCCCACTCAATAAGTTCATCTCTTCTTATAACCACAGCTGATAATTTCATATGCGGAACTTCTCCCGCTGTTATCATTCTGGCATATTTCTTTCCAACACTTCCTACACCTATAAGTGCCACCTTTAGCAATTCTTTCTGCATACCATGTACCCCGTTTCATTATATTAACTATGCACCACTTCTCCTGTTTCCACAGCCTTCTTCAGTAAGATGGCGGCATACGCATCTGCAAGGGCATCCTCCATACTATATGGTGCAGACGCATTTCCTCTGCTATACTCTGCCGTATTCTTCATCATCACTGCGATTGCTGTTTCATCTTCTGGCAGACCACACAATCCAAATTCCGGCTCATATATAATCTTATTATTAAATGAAATTTTCTTAATTTCACGAATCTTCTCAAAATTAGGATTAGAATTTCCTGTATTAATCACATAGGAATCCGTTATGATTCTGCCAGTCTGACCTTCATTATTCTCATCGAGATAATATACACAGTCATCAATAAGTTCGCCTCTTACACCCTGAACTTTAAGCGTATTCTTTCTGATTGGTGACCTGTACTGCTCCGAATCAAAATCATACCATGCCACTTTCCCGCTTTCGAATTCAAATGTGGCGACGCATCTTTTCTTTCCTGCAATCCTACCATCAGTGAACTTATCATATCTTGTAAGTGTCTGTGTTGTAGGAAACTCATATGTCTTAGCTGAAACTGTATACTTCTCTCCCGGATTAACTCCAAGAAATGCTCTTATAAGACTTATTCCATGATATTCATGCGCCAGTGACACATTTACACAGCTGACATCACCAATAATTCCTTCATTAATAAGCTTTAATGATGCTTTAATATTAGGATACTCCCTGTACTGTTCAGCAACCACCTGTTTTTTACCACATTTGTAATAAGAATACAGTTTATTAAGCGAATCCGTATCAAGTGCCGCCGGAGTCTCTGATAAAACAGTTATTCCACGGTCAAGCCATTCCATTGAAACATCACATATGGCGTCCTTCTTAACAGCCACAACTGCAAAATCCGGTTTATATGCCACGCATTCTTCTATAGATGTAGTTGTATGTATCTGATACTGACCGGCAATTAAGTCCGCTTTCTCCTGCGTCCTGCAATACATCGCATCAATACAGAATATTTCAGGCAGAGCCTTTGCTACGCGTACATAATATAAGGCCCGCCAGCCTGAACCGATTATAATAAAATGATATTTTGCCATGTGTGCCTCCCATTTGTTATATCTATTCCCCATATTCTGTCAGAGGCCAGCAGCCTCCATCAGTAATACGATAATAGCTATCTGTATCAGTGTCAACCATTAACACTGGTATAGAATTCTTCACCTGTGTCCAGACATATTGCCGCAAGCCTTCCACCAGACAGATATGCGCCACAGTCAATATCAATGTGATTATTCTTTCTGTACACATAGCCTGGTCTGGGATTGTCCTCAATATATCTTGTTGGTGTATGCCCTGTGACAGTTATTACATCATCAAAATATCTGACATCATAATCCACCCTTGACCATACAAGCTCATCAAGTAAATAATCATCGATATCCCTCTTAATATCGAAATTGCCAAGCCCTCCATGCACAAGAAGATACTTCTGCCCATTAACCGCTACCTTCTCGTACCATGAAAAATCTGCCACATAATCAAGCACATCTTTTCTTGTCTCATTATCCAGCTTACTCAGCTCATCAGTGGTTGCAATCCCGCCATTTCTCTGCCATGCATAAAGCTTCTGGAACATATCGTCACTAAACTTTTCTGCAAATTCTTTGATAGAATTCTCATCTTTTACTTCATTAATAAGAACCGACATACATTCCAGCATCATCTGTTCATGGTTGCCTGCTATAGGTATAACATTTGGCATTTCCATCATCTTAAGGAGCGTCTTTACCGGGTTCTTTCCTCTGTCAACAACATCTCCCAGCACATACAATATATCTTCATCCGAAAAATGTATCATATCCAGCAGTTCCATAAACTTCCCATATTCACCATGAATATCCGATATCACATATGTCGCCATATATTCCCTCCGTATGCTATTTATTAAGTATTTCCTGCAATGTGCATGGCTCATAATTCATATAAGGCATCATACAGCCTACATTGTAAGCCCTTGCAAGCTCAGGACATTTCACAGAATTCTGGATATTATTAAGATTAAGCTGTCGTAAACATTCCTGAAAAAATGTATCTTCTGGCGTGTTATGCGTATGTCCATACAAATGTATTGTTCCCCTGTGCTGCCCATTCCACATAAGAATAGGATAATGGCTCAATACCAGCTTGTACGCTTCCTGACCTATATGGTCTGTAACCTCCTTGTAAGCGCATATTTCCTCAAACAGATTCTTATACCTCAAATCGGAAACATCGTCATGATTACCCTTCACAAGAATTTTTCTGCCCTTTAACTGTGATACTAGCGCAATAAGCTGTTCCTGTGTTCCGCGCATGGCAATATCGCCAAGAATATATACATTGTCTCCATTAGTAACTTTTCTGTTCCATCTTTCCTTCATATACTCGTGCATTTCAGCCAAGGAATTAAATGGACGGTTATCAAAATTATTGCCTTCCTTTGTCACATTTTTATGGAAGAAATGCATATCACTAATATAGTAGTTCATTCGTGTTCCTCCTTTTTTATCAATCCTGTACCTGTCTTAATATAGACTCTGCTGCCTTCTTTAATTCTTTATTCAGTTCCTTATCCTTATTATCAACAATTGAAGCTATATCATAATGATGACACAGCCAGTATGCCATTCCCTTGCATGACGCATTTACACGGATATCAACTGTTGTATCCGTTTCTTTCAAAACATTTATCTCATACGAAAAATCATCTATCAGTCTTGAAAAATACTCCCTGTCTATCCTGACAATATAAGGTCTTAATTCACCGCCCATCATATAAGGGTGATTCAGAATATATACTGCTCTCTCCAATGGTATATCAAGGTTATCAAAGCCTATTCCATCACTTTTTCTCTGTTCCTTTACTCTTAATCTGGTCATAAGGTCAACACTGTATGTATACACTTTCCTGCTGTCCCTGTATCTTACCAGACAGAAATATCTTCCATTATTGAGCATAAGTCTTATAGGAATCACCGTTCTTCTTCCCTGAAAATGCAGATAAACATTTTTATTCTTAACATCATACACATTCCAGTCAAATTCTATGTAATTGTCATTTTTAATGGCGTCAATTATAAGCTGGCAGTTTGCCAAAACATCTGTATTCTGTGCATATCTGGTCTGTCCGAAAGAAGCATTTGCATAAGGTGTTATATCCTTCAGATTCTTCCCTGATAAAGTCTGAATACGCCCGGCTAAGTCCATTGCTCTTTCATTATTAAAAATGTTACTGTACAACACAGAATCTATAAGAAATTTAAACTCTACATCGGTTATAATGTTATTATAATAATAATCTGTCTTGCGGCGCTCATTGTCATATGTCCTGTATCTGATTATCTTCTGTTCATCAGGCAGATTAAGCTCTGAGTCCGTCAAATCCTTTAACGCCTTCCTGACCTGCTTATCTGTAATACTTTTATCATATTCCCTATGCATATAAGTAACGATATCAGTAACCTTCAGCGTTATTGCTGCCTCTTTGGAACTGTGTTCCTTTAATATATTAAGCACATTATACTCAATACTCATACTTCACCTTTAATTATTCTTTCTTCTTTTGACATCTTCTTTGTATAATTCCTGTGCGTCTTTATAAAAAAGTGCCGCTGATTCCTGAAAATGTTTTAACTCCTCTTGTGATTTCATTTCTTTATCATATCTGTTTATCGTATCTGATTGTTTTAATTCCATCTGACGCCCTCCATTTTCTTATAATTACATTTTCATTAATAATTCCTGTATTTCCTTTTTTGTTCTATCTTTTTCTAATGCTGTATACACACTCATTCTCATATCCGAAATAGCACATGCCTGTTCTCTGTCAAAATTATATTGTTCCATTAGCATCTCCTGAAAACAGGCTTTATCCTTTGCACTATCCACCAGATACATAATCTGGTTATGATGTTCCTGCGCCCACATAACGGCAGACAAAATGTGGATTCGTTGTTTTATTTTTTCTTTGTGTGTAGCTGTATTATAATCTGATAAATACTGTTTATCGTATGTTTCCACAAGATAGTCGATGTAATGTTTCCTTGCATCACTTTCTGGAAGCTGGATTCTCTCAATATATATTGGATTAACATGCGAGTGTGAAAATTCTCCAAGATAATCATATCCTCTGAATATAACATCAACACATATCTGTATATCACTGTAATCACCCTTTTTGACTTTAAGTTTCTCATACTCTTCATCTGTAAGTCCAAGTATTAATCCGATATTCCCTTCATGTTTCCCATCAACAACTCTTACTATATCCCCATGTCTGAAATTATGTGGAATATCAAATTTTCTATAAAAGCATTTCATACCCGATTCGTGCCAGCAATTCTCCGAATCCGGTATTTCATCAATTGCCTTATTTAAATCCGCTATCAATTCTTTATCTGATATGGTTTCTTTCAACTCTTGCACTGCCTGTTTTTTTTCTGAATTTTTTAAGCACTCATGATTAATTATTATTTCTGCCTGTTCCACATCCGAAAATGTAACACTCTTGTCTTTAAGAAACTCTCTTTCATCTCTGGATGGAACAAATCTGTCTATAAAATTTTCTATCATCAGGCACCTCCTTACGCTTTTATTTTAACTCATCTCACTCAACTTCCTTGAATTTGTCATATACAGTTATATACATTATTCCTTTATTGTGTTTTACACCAGCCTTCGGAATACAATACCTACCCGCCACATCCGCTGACACATCTGCGATTTTTCCTGAAAACACTTTATCTGTATGTGTCTTAATAAAAACTAATGTATTACCATCCCAATTTTCCAAGAATTCAGACAAATTCATCATAAAAAGCACCTCCCCAACAGTGTAACTACCACTATTATACAAACAGCGTTTCTTTACAATTTTTCCTTCAAAACCTCAATAATTTTATTTGTTCTATATTCTATAACCTCTTCTGATTTATCCAGGAAATCTTCTAGAAGTTCAAGGTACTCTTCTGCTCCATAGTAAGAAATCTTTGGATTCGTAGCATTAGCTGCTGTCACCTTTAATCTCTCTTCTAATGGTGTTTTAAACAGTACAATTGGTTCACCCTCTTTAAAATATGGTTTTAAAAAAAATCGTTCTTCCCATTCTTTTATAGATAAAAATGCTGGATTATATTCTGGATTCATTTGAAGTTGCATCTCAAATTTACTTAAATGATTATCCCCTCTCTTTACCTTGTTTTGGTAATTAGCAATCGCTATTAAAAACCAATCAAAATAATCCCTCATTCCTTCACACTTTTCTTCATTGTAATATTTACCTCTTGCTCCATTAATACCTTTTTCCAAAGTTCCCCTGTTAGGAATAACAATGAAATTTCCTATACAATGGTAAGATTTTGAAAATTTCTTTATCTTTGCCCATAAATGGGGATTTTGATCTGCATTGTAATATTTAGCTCGAAAAGCAAACTCTCTACCTTTTTCCTTATCTTCCTTACCAAATAAAGATCCGAAGGAGTTCATTGTATCACCTCTAAAAGGATATCTATTATTCCAAGTCCACGAACCCATTTTTTCAAAAGTCAAGTCATATATATCACCCCAAAGAATAATATATATAGCTTGTGTAATAAGATACATATCTGAATCAATATTATCTCCAACATATGTTGTTAAATCAGTAAAATCAAAATCTTTTAATTTCTCTATATTTCCATCTAAGACATCTCTCACAAACCCTTTTAAAATCTCTATACTTTTCTTATAATCATTAGTTTTTTCGTAATCTCTTTTATTCATATTTTCTCCTTAATCTATTATTTTCTACAAACCTTAGCATATTCCCTCATACACCGTTTAGCTGTTTCCTCTGTATTGTGCTCTCCTTTGTAAAAGCAATAATCACTGAGCGCTTCCATGGCTCTCCTATAAGCTGCATCTTCCTCTTTGTTCTCCATATGTGGCGGCAGTTCCATCTGAAGATGCAATGGATTACAATGCATATGATCCCAGTACTCCGACTTTATTGGATATAAAACCACAGCCTGAATATCTGAATAATCAACTTCCCATTTTCTGTCTTTAATCTCTTGAAGATAATCATTCCAGTCATCTTCTCCAAATGAAAGTATTCCATATGTTCCATCTACTATATCCTTCACTGGAGTACCTGCTGACTTATAACAAAATGGGATTTCAAAAAATGCACCTTCAAATCTTTCCGGTCTGAACGGATTTACTATGTCTGCTTCCTCTTTTGACAGTTCATCACTCCACCAATGAACTATATTCCCTTTGTTATTTAATGTATAAGTTCCCACTGGCAGACCATCATAATCCTCATATTTTTCATAATTAAATTTTGAACCGGGTCTTCCCGTACACCTTACCAGATTCTTCTCATCATCATCTGATTTCACAATTATCTGCTTACGTATTTCATATAACAATTCACTATTTATTATTTCTTTTTTATTTTCTTCCATATACTTATTGTTATACTTTTCATTTTCCGCTATATATTTAGTGATATAATGTACGGCTCTTTCATAATCACCGAAAAAACCTCTGCTGTCCCCTTCGTTGTCTTCTACAAAATATACATACCTGCCCTTAGAATTATCTTTAAATGTATCAAACAATTTATTTTCATACTCTATTCTTTCGATGATCTGCTTCTTAAGTACAATATCTTTAGTAGTGTCTCTTAATAAAGCCAATGCCTCCAGCTTCTGCTGTCTGCTTTTCATGGGGTCATTCCAGACAAGAGTTGCTGTCTGGAAATCTGTAAAGTTATAATTTTGTTCTTCTAAAAACTTCCTATAATCATCTGACATTGTTATATCAATCATTTACATTCCTCCATTGATTAATGTAAAGTTCTCCCATTACTGATTTTCTTCGTTAAGGAGGCTCTCTGGTTCTCCTTTTATACGTCTCCAAGTAATAAGATCTTTTTCGTTCAAATCTCCTTCTATGACTATCGGAAGCTTCCCAGATGTCTGTATCTTCCAATACAAAGTATCCCTCATTTTGCAATTCCCACATGTCCGAGGTCCAAGCAGCCCAAAGGAACCCATTTTAGGCGGGTAATCCCATCCCCTATTGAATGCATCTTCGTCAGTCAAAAACTCCTTCTTTCCACACACTTCACAATAGTGCCAAAACGGTCGTGTTTTCATACTCTCCAATAAAGCTTTACATTTCCTTGATTTATCATCTTCTTTTTCTATTCTCTCTTTTTCGTCTGTAATCTGTTTTCTTGCATCTATCAGGAACTGCTCATCCAAAGGCGGATCTAATCTTAATTTGATGCCGTCTTCTGACACCTCATAAATTGAATCAAATCCTTCAATCGGATTCGGAAATTCTATCTCTGAAATATTCATCTTAAAAGAGCCACAACCCTCTTCCAAATTTCTTATTCTAATATTTTTCTGCCATCTCTCATCACTTGGGCACATAACATATATTTCCATTTCTGCATCAACAGATTCACGTATCGCATCAACATAAACAATTCGACGCTTTGCTTTAAAAAGTGTCTGTTCTACGACAACATCTCTTCCACATTTCAGTTTTTCGATGATATCGTTAAGAAGCATATCATTAGCTTTCATCAAACATCGGAATTGAACTCCTATAGGCATCATTTCCTCAAATCCAGATTCTTTATATGCATTTTGTTGATAGTCAAATATATTTAAAACATCAACATCCTTATCAGCAAAAAAATGTTCTATAAAATGTGTTTTACCAGAAGCCATTGCTCCAATCACAAAAGATACTTTTGACATAAACTCCACTTCCCGCCTATTAATCTAACTTCTTTTCACAATGAATACTTTTCATTCAACGCCTTTATCTTATTTTTTATATCTTCCCGCAGACTTTCCGGCTCAAGAACTTCCACAAGTTCACTGTATTGCAATGCCCAGTGTGCCATGCCATAAGGTGAACACTCCACCCTGACGATATCGTCATATGGTGGCTCTTTTTCTGTTCTTATGTATGTGAATGAATCTCCGAACCAGTCATGTAAAAATGTATAACCGGGGCGGACTCTCTTTTTCGGATTGCCTTCACATTTTTCACTCTTAATTCTTAGTGTTACCGGAACCGGCTTATCAAACGACATATTAAGATGTTTCAACTGAAAATCTTCTGACCATTTTTCTGGAAGATTTGAAACATTTTTCTTTGGGATACGCGGTATCCCCTTAATATGAAGCCTGTCATTTCTTCCTGGAATCTCTATATCCGTCATAAGGTCAATCCGCCATATAGACATATTGGGCTTGTAACCCTCATACTCTTTAGCCGCCAGCAGATAGTATTTTCCACCACTCGCAACAATATAGTATGGGCTAAGCTCGTCCATCTCCGCCCTGACCGGCTCCAGCTTTTTCTCATAAGAATAGCCATTGAATCTGAATTGTATTCTCACATTATCATCAATTGCTTTCTGTATAATGGCAAGATTGTCCTTCAGCAGCTCCCTGTCTGCAAGCTCCGGCTCCTGAACCTTACATATATGTCTCGGCGTTCTCTTATAAAATGCCGTAGTCATATTGTCCTCAACCTTCCTGACAAGCTCCTGCGCCGACTTGGAATCCAGTGTCCTTGTTGCCATAATACCCTCAATAATTGAATCAACCTCCTTCTCAGAAAATGTTCTGTTATAGTAAAGGTTCTTTATGCGCATTACATTTGCAATATAAGAATCATCTTCATCAGAATCATCCCGTTCATATCGTTCCTTATCACCATAAAACTTCTTGAAATCATCAAAATACAGCCTCCACTCAGCCTCTGGCTTATAATCACTTCCTCCATCTTCCAGATTCATAATATTTGCCATATCTTTTAAAAGCCTGTTAATAGTCTCCTTATCACCAATATACGCATTTATATTTTCATCTTTCCTCATCTTAGCAATACTGGTAGGGTGTCTTCTGTCTGTATTCTTTCTCAGATAATCCCAGACCTTATACATACGCTCAAAACGGGTTGGTTTCTGAATCTTTCTCTTTGCCATATGTCACCTCGTGTTAATCATAATATATTGTATTCTCTATTATAATAACAGTTTGGTCGGTTTTTTCCACCATTTATCAAAATTTATTAATCTATATAAAATTCTCTCATGTCATTTAACCTTATTGCTCCCAGTGTTCCCTCTTTACCATAACATTTATAACCAGCGCCACAATCTATGCGTATAGTCCGTCCTGAAGGAGACACCCATATTCTCCTGTTATCAGTTACAGTATGCCCCACAACAGATATAAACTGCTCATGTTCCTCCATACCCCTGATAAAATACTCATAATGCCCGTCTCCCATATATATCTTTCTTTTATCCAACATACGCTCAGGCGTCAGAAATGTCTGTGCATGTGCTATCTGATATTTCCTGCCATTAATGGTGAGATTAATATAATATGGCTTTTCCTGTATCCATTCAGCAAGTCTTAACATATCAACAGCTGTCAGCCGCTTCTCCATAATAGCCACTGTATTATAAGAAATATATTCTCCAGTTTTTCTATGTCCGAATTGTTCAATAATCTGCCTTGCAACCCAGACATCATGATTGCCCTGTATCACCTGTATATTGGGATATTTTAATATTTCAAAATACAGCTCAACTGGCTTATCTCCACGGTCAAATATATCTCCATCAATAATCAGCAAATCATTCTCATTAAACTGTATCTTCTTTAACAGCCTTTTAAATCCATCTGCATAATTATGAATATCCGAAACCACATATACATTTCTATTATCATCTATTGTAATATCCATAAATATGTGCCTCTCATTACATTTTTAATAAATCCTTCAGTGTATCAATCACGCTAAACTTTCCTTCAATTTCAATAATTTTCTGTTTATCTTCTTTGATATGTGCAGCTTTTATATCATACATATTCATCTTTTCTATGTCTGATAAAGTTATGTCTGCCTCTTTTTCACATTTATCTACTATGTTCAAATGTATTACTCCTGCTTAAAAAAACTATCATAAAACTGTTCAAATTCGTCGATTAATTCATTTATTTTTTTACGGTCATAAAATCCCTGTACTTTCCAAAACATAAGAATACTATTCAATTCTTCTTTTCTTTTATCTATAAATCCCCTGCACAACTGCCCATTAAATATTGCACTGTCATCTTCAGCGCAGCTAAAACACGCCATATCTTCATGCAATCTGGAACAATCACTACAAGTAAGTTCCCTCTTTTCTGGAATAAAATGGCAGTTATCTTCGATATTTACAGGCAACCATGAGCTTGGATATGAGCATATTGCCGAACCTGTTTCACTCGTATTTGCTATATTGGTTTTGTATTTACAATTTTTACACTTCAATTTATCAGCCTCTTTTTGCATTTAGTTCTGTCTTGGGTTGTCCGAAAGCACCAACACCATTCTTTTCTTATGGTCAGAGATTCTCTCCATTCCAATGCCATACACATACATGTTGTCATATTTTTCTGGAATGTTTTCTCTGCACTTATATGATTCATCTGACCAGTCCAGCTTATTAACAATATTGAACTCACCTATAACTTGTAAATACGGCTTTAGATCTTTAAATGTCAGATTATCACAAATGTTTCTCTCAATATTCCGTGGCTTATCAGATAATACTATCTCTAACGCTGGCTGTATTGTAAGATTACTCATAGATATACTTACCTCACCATTTGGTTCTTCTGGTTCTGAATAGATATCCTTCGAAAACTCCACATCAGTCATTCCTATGCCATAAACATATAATTCATCATATTCTGAAGCCGAAATATCGGATACCAACAGATAATTATGATACTGCCCATCTAAAAAGCAGATTGATAATCTTATGTTTCTTGCCAGAAATCTTCTTATATCTTTAAATTTAATTGCCATTGTGATTCTCCTTATCTATAGACATTATTTCCTACAACCAGCAATATTGCATTATTTCAATAAATAGTCCTCCTGCCTTAATAAAATTATCCGTTATTTGACTTTCATTATCTTCAAGCCATTCATACTCCTGTAAATACGTTCTGACAGCCGGATTAAATTTACTCATCATTTTCCCAATAAGAGGATATCTTGTTATGTAATCAAAATGTGTATCCAAATAATAACCATACCTGATAAATTCCCCGGTATTTTCAATAATCCAATCCACTGCCTCTTGTATGGTGTATTCTTTGCCATCAAATGTTACAGTAGCCATAGTATCATCATGAACACTATTATCCTTATACATTCGCATATGTGAATATAACCATTCTGCAAATGACATATCCATATTAAAAATGTCGCGATAATCAAATCCATATCGATATCTTTGACGCATTCTGTACAGCTTTTTCTCTGTAACAAAATTACCACCATAAATTCTTCTCGATACTCCGAGCTGGCTTATATATTGATTTCTTCTTTTCATTAATAAGCTCCTTTCGTCTGGCTGTTATCCTCTCTTTTATATGGTGTTTTGTGTTCAGACAAGATGACCTCTCGTCTATTATTTATTATAATGTCGGAGAGGTCGGGTTTTTTCACCTTTGGGGAGTTTTATTTAATTTTTTCTAATATTTTTTAATAACTCTATTTCTCTTTTTATCTCTTTAAGTCCAGGGTCTTGACAACTCATCTGTTTTGCCTGCCCTTTTATTAATCTTTTTATTAATCCAACATAATAAGTTAAATAATGGTCTAATTCATTATAATAGAGGTGTCCTTCCTTCGTTATCCAATCTTCAGAATTAAGCTTTATTTTTTCCGGATTTTGATTGATTAAATTTTCATAATTCCACCCATCATAATCATAGATTAAATTATAACTCACATCATATTTTTCTTTAATAATACAAGCCCTTTTTTTATGAATATCAGTGTTATATGTACAAGGAAATCTTTCTATAAATTTACGTGAATAATTCTCAATGGAATTAATTATAAAATTGTAATGTTCCTTACTATTCTTCTCTAATTCATTATTTTCTAGGATTATACTTGGTGCTAATCCCTCATCTCTCATTCTTTTTCTTATAAAAAGCATTAATTCCATCGCACCTATGCTGCAGCCGTACTTACCTATTATCTCATCATCATCATCTTTTATTTTGTTAAATTTTTTCTCAAATTCTTTATACCATTCACTACATTCCGTTTCATTAAATATTACTTTTATTGTTTCTTTAAAATCATTACTGTATTTCTCTGAACTATTAGCCATTGTTATATAACCCCTTTCAAAACCAATAAATCTCTTATCTTATTTCTTCAACATCAAAATCAACCACGAGAACACAAACAACACAACTCCTATGCACGAAACTCCAAGAGCTGCTACTATGTCTGTTGAACCGCTATTTACCAGATCAACTATCGATAATACAGACGCAACAATCGAAATCAAGCCAAATACTGCTATGACAGTTGCCACATAATTCTGCATGTCAGAAGATTTCCTCTCCTGTTCGTCTCTTATGAGTTCAACCTTCTGCTCGATTTCTTCAAGTGCTTCATCAATTCCATTAACGGCTAACAGACATCTGTATGTTTCGCAGACATTATTCCAGCGTGATACCTGCGATGGTGCAAGCGTACCTGAAGCACGAAATTCCAACGCTTCTTTTTTAAGCATTTTCACTTTTCTGAAATACTCAAGACTCTGACGTTTATTGTCAATCAGAGTATTCTGAATTCCTTCATTAACCAGCATGCATGTACTTTTCTGGTGTAAAACCAGCATTGTAAGAAATACATCATCTCTTGACTGCTCTGCAACATTTGCCGTTGTCATATCATCTGTTGCATACACATATGATATTGACTGTGATGTAATGCATGCTCCCCATCTGTATGAACACATATTAGTATCCTTCGCGCCATATGTATATGCTATATCCTTTTCTGAAGGATCCGAAAAATCACGCGAAATGTCTATTAATTTATGTTCGTTAAATGTAATTCTTTCAATAGTTTCCAACTCATTAAAACGCCTGCTTACAAGTGCCACATTAAAAAGATATGTCTCCTTCACCGCCAGTTTCATATCATCAACATACAATCTGAATATATTACTGCCCCCGCCTATTGAAATATTACTTACAGCTTTAATTACATTTTCTTCAAAACTGCGGTTGTAATTCTGTACATAGCCCGGATTAATCAGCTTATCAATGTAATCCGCGTCAGCATTGTCATATGTAACAAGCACCGTGAAAAATGCTATTCTGTTATTAAATACATATAACTGGCTCTCATTAACTGCCAATATTTTACCATCTGAAAAATGTACATCATCAATGCATGAATTTAAAATGTATCTTCTGACAAAACCATTTTCTTTCCTACATCTTCTGGCAAGAATATCTGACATATCATATGATGAAAAATCCGCATTTTCTGCTCCATCAATAGTAAGCTCTGTAAGATTAAGACTACTTTCATACTTTAAAGGAAATATTACATATGTTCCCCTTATCGAATCAGAATACACCTGTCTGTTGGCATTAAATTCGTTCATAATCCCCCTTCCCTCAAGTCTTTTTCTTTAGTTTTCACGACCTGATAATATAGGTTGATTATATCACAAATTGTCTTTAAGGAGTATCTCTAAATGACTCTAATATTGCAATTATTTCCTCCCTGTCTTTATCTGTTAATTTTTTACTTGGTATTGAATAGAACATTGTTTCTTTAGGTGTTTCAAAATAACAGCCTCTATAAATTCCCGTGCTACACCCTGCAAAATATGTAGAAGCTGGCATCAATGCATATCTTTCTGGGCCATCATCATATTCCCTTACATCAGGTGAAGTTCTTGAATATTCTTTATAATCCTTTGTCTTAACTATTACCAATTCTTCACCAGAATTATACCTTGGCTTTGATACAACATCATTTTTAGCTTCTAATACAGTACTACCACCATAATCTATTCCTGATTTATTATCTTTTGCACTATATTCAATCTGAACTCCATTATCATTTTGAATTATAACAAATTCTGTATTCGCATTAACCCGCTCTGATACCACAGTCCAATTATCCGGATAGTCAAAATAAAATGTTGTCTGCTCTGGAAAATATTCCGCCATTCTCGTCTTATATGTATGAAGTGAGCCTGTCTGGTTTGCATTAGTTTCCTGCGTCGTCTGCTCCTGTGTTGGTGCTTCTGTACTTGCCTCACTTTCCTTTGGCTTGTCATTTTCTGACTGCTCATTATATGTACATTCATCCACAAACTGTTTCGTTCCATCAGCAAGTATTTCATAATGAAGTGATTTACTTTTTGCAAATGATGCAAATTCACAATTCTTACTTATATTCATTGTGCAAAGAAGTGACTTCTTATTCTTATATTTAACACTCTCATTGCCAGCTCCAAGCTTAAAAATAGGACCCTTGATATTAACATCTGAACATATCTGTCCATTTGGTCTGCCTGTTCGTTTTGCATCCGCTTCTGCACCCATATCAAGTTCTGCGTCTAACAGCGGTATGGATTTCATTGTCACAAGCATTGGCGCTGTCCTGAAATATAAGCCCATTTTTCCTTCTGCCTCAATTGATGTCTGCATAGAAGAGCGAAGCCCCATTGTTCCATTCACGCCTTTGCCTTTTTCATATGACACTCCGGCATGAAACGGTACTTCGACTTTAAGCGTAATTGAACCATCTATTGTTGGAACAATATATAATGCTACATTTACTGCAACAAGATGATTACCAATCGGTGCAGGTGTCTGACATAAAAAGATTCCGTCTGAAAAATCCCCTTCAACTCCGATTTTTCCTGAAATCTCTGAATCAATATCAACACCGACAGAAGCATATTTTAATCCGTTCTTAAGTGTGTATTTAACCTGTGTGCCTACATTTATATTATTAACATCCCATTTTATAGAGAAATTCTCACATTTTTTATTAAGCTTCTGCTTAACAGGAAGCTTGTACTTTGTATGTGTGTCATTATCTGTCAATGTAACTTCAAGTTCATTATCATCATTTACCTCTGCCTCTATTGCAAATCCCTTGGAATGAATATTGCCAGACACATCTGCTGCCAGCGTAGTTACTGGATTTCCCGCTGACACCTCCACATTATCAAGTCCATAATAACTAATAATATCGTCAATGCCTATGCTTGCCGAATCTGAAACTATCATAGTATCAAAGACATCTTCAATCTCTGGGTCTTCCAGTGAAAATGTGCCATTACCCATATCCTCGCCGATTTTCTTTGAAACCTTGTCGCCCTTATAATCGAATACAAATGTGTCACCCTTTTTGAGATTTCTGGCTGCACTGTCATCTAAAGATATAATATTGTCATCTTCCTTATAATCTTTAATGTCGAAATATTCGAGCTGTGATACATTTTCCTTATAAGAAACATTTTCAATATTATCAGGCCAGAATTCTCCATAATACAACTCATCAAATTTATCAAGAATACCATCCGCCTCTTTATCTGAAAACCCCTTATCAAGCGAATCTTCTGCTATCAGGTCTTTATCAATTGCAAGTTCTATGTTGGTATTGTCTGATATTTCATCATCAGTGCCAAGATATATCTGCATTTTGCCTTCGCCCATTGCGCGCATTGAAGTAAGTGCCATAAATCCACCAGAAGCTATGTCATCATTACTAAATTCATCGCTATCTGTAATATAACCATTTTCCTTAGCCGCTTTTCTGTAATCCTCTGCTTCAATGCCCGTCTTGTTGCATAACTTCTTAAGCCAGTCATAGCATGTTATATCATCATTTTTAGTCACCACTGCCTTACACGAAACATTTATATCATTACTGCTTTTCTTCTTTGATGAAACACCCGTTATAACGCCTGCAGCTATTGCCGCAATAACTATTACCGCCGCTGATACTCCAATTATTATTTTCTTCTTCACAATGTATCCCCTTATGTTTTATATATTATTTTTTATGAAACCAGCCAATAAAGTTTCCTGCTCTGTCAAATGCTTCAGTAGCTACTGATGAATCTGATCCGCCGTCAGCAAATGAACATATTATGAGAAGAATTATTCCTATTACAATAATTGTCACAAGTCCAATTGCCAATCCAATAATATTTTCCAATATCAGAATTGCAAGAGGCATGGCTGCACATGTAATTACGGCACTCTTTGCAAATGAAAAGACAGCATATCTTCCATTGCTTATCATTAGAACTACTATAAACAATACTATTGCAACGCCTGCAATTATCAGGAATATCTTAAGATTATCCCTGATGCTGTTTACCCAGTTATCAACCATCCTGCCGGCATAATCCCAGTCAATCAGTTCATTGTCTGCCTGTTCATAGTACATTTTTTCTATCTTCTTATACTGATTATATTTGACAAGCAGCCATGTTCCTGAAACCCCCATCAATATAAAATCAATTATGGCAAGAATCCATTTCCATATCTTTCCTTCAAACACAAGCATTAATAATGCTATTACAATCTGAACTATCAGTATAATTCCAAGTGCCTTATGCACTCCATTATTAGCAATTATATGTACTGTTCCTTTAGAAAAGCTTGCTCCAACTCCATCAAAAAATCCAGTTTCTGAATTCTTTATTGCTGCTATTGCCTTTGGATATCCTCCCTCAGCTATAAACATGATATACGCCACAATTGACATTACACCTATTACGATACCAAACACCCATGATATTGTTTTCGACAATGTTTCTAATGGTTTCTCAACAAATGCATTTAAATAATCATCAATTAAATCTGCTATCCAATTTATAAATCTTCGCATTTTGTTCCTCCTCATACTTAACTTATAATTTCATTTAATCTTTAGATGATGCCTTATAAACTATTTCGCCCCCTTTCTTGCTAATCTCATAATTTCTATGACCTATGCTGTAATTAGCAGACATCTCATTTATTTCTGATAAATATCTGTCAACGGTAACAAGTTTTTCCTCCATCTCAAGCCTGCTCAGATCAGATTCTGAACTGTCTGATATAATCGAATCCACCTTAACTCCAAACAATTCTGAAAATCTGCATAAAGTATCTACTGACGGCACACTCCTCCCACACTCTATATTAGAAATTGCTGAAGCCGTAAGCCCAATATCCCTCCCAAGCTGTTCTTGTGTAATACCTCGTTCCGTTCTTAATTTTGAAATATTAATTCCTATCTTTTCTGTATTCATGCCTGTTTTTTCCTATTATCGTATACTTAACCATTATATAATTATTTATGCTTTCCCGACATTTTCAGATACTTATAGAGCTCAACTGTCAGTGTGATTTTCACAACTCTCTCGCTCATTATTAATTATAATATTGAAAAAGTAGGCTTTTTCCACCTTATTCGAGTTATAACAAAATTTCATCAGAAAAATTCCAATCAAAAAGAGCCGGTAAAGTAACATGTACTTATACCGGCTCAAATATATTCATATTATACCTGATGGTTCTACCTATTTCTGATTAGTGCTGATTCCTACCCCTCAATATACACTTCCCCTTTAACTCTCCTGTCATATATATCCCCAAGCCACCTCATAATTATCTCCTTCGGTGTCTCAAAAGGTGTCCTGTGACTCAACATGAAATGCTTTGCTTTAACATTTTCCAATACGGCAATTTCTTCCTTTAGCACACCTGCATTGTACAAGTTATGTCCGCATTTCTGCATTGCATATAATGCATCTCCAAGAAAGCACCACTCTTCGTTTACTTCCAACGCAACACAGCCCTTTGCATGGCTTGACGGCAGTGGAAATATGTGAAGTGACACATCTCCGTCCTGAATATATATGTCCTCCTGTACAATCACACCTTTTTCCGTATGTCTATAAGTGTACTTTCCCTGATATATTTCATTGCAGGCTATATCCGGCAGGCTGCCTGTATGGTCTTCGTGAAAATGTGACAATATAACATTAACATTTCTTCCATCACGGAATTGTTCTATTACCTGTGGAATATCAGGGTGGTTGCCGACATCATACAGCCACAAAGCTTCTTCTCCCTGTATCATTACCACATTAGCAGATAAAGGATTCTCCGTCGGGGATATATACGATATTAAATTATTCAGTCTGATAATGTTACATTCATCCATTCTTTACTCCAAAAATTCCACATGCCCGTCTTCAAGATGATACACAGCCCCGATAACCTCAAGACCTTTCTCCTCTAGAAGCTTCATATCTGTGTTCTCCTCTATCACCTTAACACTGTGCTTTACATTGAGACAGGTTGCAATATACTCATCTTTCTCTTCCTTAATAGCTTCCCTGATATCGTCAGTTATATACTTGATATGTCCGTCAGGGTCATGCTTTATTGCCGCTTCAACTGCACCGCAATGATTATGCCCAAGCACAACCACCAGCTTACAGTCAAGATGGTCTGCTGCATATTCAATACTTCCAAGCTGATGCGAATCCACTACATTTCCTGCCACGCGGATAACGAAAAGTTCCCCTATTCCCGCTGAGAATATTGCTTCCGGTACCTGTCTGGAATCCGAACAGCACAGAACAATCGCATATGGATGCTGACCATTCTTTAATGTATCCACGCGCCTTTCCAGCGAAACATCTCCTGGATTGCTTGTAGCATTAATAAATCTTTTATTACCCTCTATTAATCTTGACTTTGCTTCATGTGCTGGTATTGACATATTATTATCCCGCCTTTCACAACATATTTTCCTACAGTTTAACAGAATTTTACCCATATTAAAACCCCGTCTGCAATATACCACATATGATATATAACAGGCGGGGCTGATTATTTTATTCTAAATCATATCAAGTTTTGTGTTACTTAAATGCTTTTAGAGAATTTTTTGATTTTGCAACAGTCATTCCAATCGCTAATCCGGATACTGCCATTAACATAATAAGAATTCTCATATCAGATGAATCTCCTGTTGGCACTACATTAACTGAACTATCTGGAACATCTTCTCTGTCATCTGTATCTTTATTAATATCATCATTGCCATTATTAATGTCATTATCTGGTACATCAATAACTTCTCCTGTTACACCCTTGTAATCTACGCTTACAGAATGAATAGTGACTCTGTTACCAGACTTTCCTGCACCAGATGTACCTGTATGCTGGAATCCTATTCCACTGTAACTGTTTACTTCATTCTCAAATACATGGCTTAAATGTACCTCGTGAGGCATGATACTGCTTGCTGAGTCCTGAGATGATGTTGTTGTAACATCTGCTGTAAATGTATTGCCAGTCACATCAAGCTTAATTGTGCATCCTGGAAGAAATGCTGTTGATATGACTGAATCCTCAAGCGGAATTGCAACTCCATTCTTATATTCCATCAATGTAAATGTACATGACTTAGCTGCAAAGCTACTAAGGGCCGGATCACTTATAGATGGTACTCTGGCAATTCTTAAGCCATAACCAGTCATTGTTTTTGCATCATATTTGAAATAGATATCTATGAACTGTTTAGCACTACCGAAGCCCTGTGCTCCTGTTTTATGAGGAGAAAGAGTCAATGTCATTGACATATCTTTTCGTGCAGTATCATCAACATATACAAGTCTTGCACCCTGTGTAGTTGTCTGAAGTCCCGTAGTTCCTGATGCGCCTGATGCTCCCTGTGCATATGTATATGGAAGCTCACCTGAAACAGGCTTATATGCTTTGTCACTCCACTCTCCACCTTCTCTGTATTCAGCAGGCAGATAGAATCCTCCATACCAATTACCAGCTTCAAGTGTGTTTTTCCATTCATAATTATTCTCTTCTGTATCATTCTCAGCTTCAATATATGCAAGATGCTCAAGATCAACATTATATGACTGTTTCTGTTCATCTGCTACATATGCTGACTTGATAAGTTCAGAAGCTGCAGTAAATACTGAACTGCCTTCTACTGAATTCGAACGCTTTGGTATAACTTCACAGATAATATAATGATTAACATCATCTAAGCGGAGTACATATGAAGAGTATGGCTTAGCATCACTATCTACATATGTTGTCTGTGCAACGAGGACTTTATCTGTTCCTTCTTTGTCTGTAGCACGATACCAGTTAATTATACTTTCGTCTGCTGCTTCACTATTATCTGTAAATGCATATGTTACATTAATCATTCCATTCTCAGGTGCTGATAAAACAGGTTTTTCTGATAATACAGGTGCCTCAAATATCTTAGGAGTAACTGTAAAATGTAATACCTTCTTCATTCCGTTGGCTACTGTTGCAACAAGACAGCCTTTCTTATTGTCTAATGTTGAGTTGTCACCCTTTACTATTACAGTACCATCATCCTGTGGTTCAATAACAAGCGTATCGTCTTCAGTACTCCATGTTACAGTCTTGTCATTGCCACCAAGAACAACAGGCGTAACCTGAAGTGAATCAGAAACATTTCCCTGAAGTACCGGAACAACATCCTTAGCAATTCCTGGATAGTCAAACTGGATATTCCATGTACCGGTTGGCATATAATCCTTCTGATTTAACGGATCCCATTCATCATAACCCACACCATTTAAGAGATTATATATATTATATTCCCCATTATACTTAAATGCTTTCATCTGCTCTCCATCAGGAGTTACTGATAAATCTGGATAATCAGGACTGATTGTCAATGGCTGTCCATTAAGAGTATTATTAGAAACAATCTGTCTTATATCATCAGAAAAATTACTCTGTTTCCATTCCATACCAGTCATGTCGCCCTTAAAATCACAGTCAATAAAAGCAAACGGTTTTGTATTCTTACATAATGTAATTGTTTTATTATCTGATAACTGTGTTGTAAATTCACAGCCTAAGAATGCCTGCATATAGAATGATGCTCCACCACAAGGAGTATTAGAAAACAGGCTAAACGTACAATTTTCAAATATCGTTATATAACCGGTTCCAAGCGAATCATCTGTACACTCAAGATGACAATCTTTTATAAGAGAACGCTTAGGTCTGTCATCTCTTGAGAAAAGATTAAGTCTTGATATAATGTTACAATTTTCAAAGAACCATTCATCCATATCTGTAATGCTAGGAACTTTAGTAACAGCCTGTGCCTGTGTAACAGCTTCCTGTCTCTTAGTATGATTCTTAGTAGTATCTCTTTCATACACTAAATCTACATTACAATAATTTCCGATTGTAAGGTCTTTTGCATGAAATCCGTCGCCTACACCAATTGTGTTAAAGTTACCATTAGCTCCTGCATTCTGTCCTCTGTCTGATGCAATTACTACATCATCACGATTACCAGTCATTCCTACAAGTGTTATATAAGCCTGTGGAATTATAAGACCTATAAGATCATTCTTATCACGATCTTCTGTCTTAGTATAATCGTCAGTCCAATATACATCCGGCTCAAGATAAATAATTGTTGGATTATCCTTTGTGCCAGGAATTGCATTAGCTACTGCTTCCTGAAGTGTCTTATATGAATATCCGCTTGAAGAAGCTAAATTCTGATTTACATATAATGCATGCTCTGAAAGAGTAACTGATTCACCATTATAGTAAATCGTCTGTGTATCATCGGCTTTCGTAAATGTAAGAGAGCCAATACCAGAACTAGTGAAGATGAGTGCAAAAGCCATCAAAAATGCGATAAAGGCCGATGCATGTTTCTTGTGTCTTAGCATATTCTATTCCTCCGTTCATTGTGATTATGAACCCATTATATCCAGATTGTACTAATATAAATACAAAAAATCAGTTCAAAAATTATAATAAAACGAAAAAACAGCATTTTCACATTATTTCTCTAAAAGCCACGCAATCTCTTCCTTATAAGGAGGCTCTTTCTTATCAGTTCCCTCAACTGCTACCCATGGGGTCTCAAGAATCTTAGGAACATCTAAGAATCTTTCATCATGGACAAGTCTGTGAAGAGTCTCATATCCTATATTTCCTTTATCAATGTTGGCATGTCTGTCCTTATGCGCTCCAAGCGGATTCATGCTGTCATTGATATGAAATACTGCTATCTGGTCAAGACCAATCACTTTGTCAAATTCTGCAAATACTTCATCATAATGATTAACTAAATCATAACCAGCATCATTAACATGACATGTATCAAAGCACACTCTCAATCTGTCCTTCTTGTCAACTCCATCATAGATTGCCTTAAGCTCTTCAAATGTCCTGCCTATCTCGCTTCCCTTGCCAGCCATTGTCTCAAGTGCAATATATACATCATCATTGTTCTGGTTAAGCACTGTATTAAGTCCTTTGATAATCTGTGCGGTTCCGGCTTCAACTCCGGCATTGACATGGCTTCCCGGATGAAGCACCATTATATGGCTTCCCATGGCCGCAGTCCTTATAATTTCTTTTTCAAGAAATTCAACAGCAAGCTCATAAGTCTCTGGCTTAATTGTATTTGCAAGATTTATTATATAAGGTGCATGTACAATAATCTCCTCAATTCCATGTTCCTTAGCATACTTCCAGCCAGCTTCTATATTAAGCTCACTTATTTCTTTTCTTCTTGTATTCTGTGGCGCACCTGTGTATAACATAAATACATTAGCCCCATAAGAAACTGCTTCCTTCGCAGATGCAAGAAACATTTCCTTACCTGCCATTCCCACATGACTTCCAAGCTTTATATTTGACATATATGATTCCTCCAATATTTAACCTGTATAATTTATTATCTGTCCGGTTAGAAATTCCAAACGAATTAATTTTAATATTGCAATACTTATGTGTCAATGCACAACATATGTATACTTGCATACTGATAAATGTCATTACCACTTTCATTCATTTTCAGTCGGATTCATTCATAATTTACATTTATTGTATTGACATTTATACAGCATATTGATATAGTACTAAAGTACCGATTTTATAGTATTTATGTAACAATTATTTTATAAGGTGAGATATGAAAATACACAAACACGGAAAACATATAAAAACAATCAATACTGTTATTGAAAGCTGTCTTATCGTTATTCTTATTGTTCTTGTAGCAATAATGATGGTTCTTATAGGAAAATTACAGGGAACTGCCAGAGTTATTAACTATACCGGTCTTGTCAGAGGTGCTACTCAAAGAGAAGTCAAGCTTGAAATCACTGGTAATCCTAATGATGAGCTCATCAATTATCTTGATGGAATTCTTGAAGATCTTAAATATAAAGATGGCGATTATAATCTTATCAAACTTGATAACAATGATTATGAAAAAAAACTTGATACACAGACTGCTTTCTGGATTTTACTAAAGGACGAAATATATAAAGTCCGTGAATATGGTTATGAAAACACTGATATTGTAAATCTCAGTGAAGAATACTTCCAGCTTGCTGACCAGACTGTTTCTGCTGCTGAAAAGTATTCTGAAAGAATTGCATGTAATATAAGATTATTTGAAACTTTTACAGCAATAGATATGATCATTATAATAGTATTTATAATTAATCATTTCATTAATGCAATTGTAATCACCAAAAAGAATAAACAGCTTGAAAAGCAGGCATTTCTTGACCTGCACACAGGTCTTCCTAACAAGAGTAAATGTGAAGAAATATTCAGAACTTCGCAATTTATTACTGATTCTACTGCATGTATTATGTTTGACCTCAATAATCTTAAGAAGGTCAATGATACACTTGGTCATTCCGTTGGTGACCAGTTGATTCTTAATTTTGCAAGGCTTTTAAGAAATGCTGTTCCTTCTAACGATTTTGTTGGGCGATATGGTGGCGATGAATTTATTGCCGTAATATATAACACTACTAAGGATGAAGTTACTGATATTCTCAGACAGCTTGACAAAGAAATATCCGAATTCAATGAGCTTGGAAAAGCTTTTAAGATAAGTTATGCTCATGGTTGTGCATTCTCTTCTGATTATGAGAATTGCACATTAAGGACACTCTTTGATAAAGCAGATAAAAATATGTACAATAACAAACAGGCAGAGAAAGCTGGCAGATAGCCGCTTTCTCTGCCCTTTTTAATATTATGTATTCATCAATTTATTAATATTTCTCAAGTGCTTTTATTGCAAATGTATGATAGAATATAGAAATGACTTTACTATATTAAATTAACCCCAATATTGTATACATGGAGATAAATAAAATGAATAATTATAAACGCGGACTAATAACCGGCATACCTATTGCACTCGGATATCTGTCAGTTTCTTTTACCTTTGGAATTATGGCTGTATCCTTTGGTCTTAGCTGGTGGCAGGCCGTTCTCATATCTATGACAACAGTAACCTCTGCCGGACAGTTTGCAGGAATCGGCATTATGATTCATCCAGGACAGTACATTCAGATGCTTATATCACAGATTACTATTAATATAAGATACTCTTTCATGTCTATATCAATCGGACAGAAAGCTGACAGCCGTTTCAGTGGCATATACCGCTGGCTTCTCGGTTTCTTTATAACTGATGAAATATTTGCAGTAGCAACTAAAGAAGACGAAATCAAGCGCAGCTACTTTGCAGGACTTGCTACCCTTCCTTATCTGGGCTGGGCATTAGGCACATTTATTGGTGCTATTCTTGGAAATATTCTTCCAGACCGCCTTATGAGTGCTTTAAGTGTTGCAATCTATGGAATGTTCGTTGCCGTGGTTGTTCCAGAGATGAAGAAAGCTCGCCCCGTCCTGATTGTCGTAATCATTGCAATTATACTTAGCTGCTTATTCTACTATATACCGCTTCTTTCTAAGATTTCCAGCGGTATAACAATAACAATTGTTGCTATCACAGCCGCCATTATCGGTTCAATATTCTTTCCGGTATCTGATGAAGCTGATAACAGCAATAATTAATCTTATTGGAGGAACTTATGAAAAACAGTATTTTCTTTATATATCTGCTTATACTTGCAGGTACAACCTACCTTATAAGAGTTATACCTTTCACTGCAATTAAGGAAAAGATTAACAACCGCTTTGTCCGTTCTTTTCTTTATTACATACCTTATGCAGTTCTTACAGCAATGACAATTCCTGCAATATTCTATGCAACCAGCTGGTGGGTTGGTGCAGCTGCAGGACTTTTGACAGCCGTAATATTTGCTTTGAAAGGCAAAGGTCTTACAACTGTTGCTATAGCGTCATGTGTAGCAGTATTTCTTGTTGAACTTATAAGATTCTAATAATTCATAATAGAAATGAAATGGATTTTAATTCTTCTTTCCAATATATGATTCATATAAACTGTAATCACTATTAACAATAAGTTCTTCTGGGAACTGTGTATCTTCTATAACCTTATAGGCTCTGTCAAATTCACATATTCCCTCTTTTATATGTGCATCACTTCCTATAGATATGCAGACTCCTAATTCCTTACATATGTTAAGCATCTTAACATCATTCTCAAAAGCTCCCTGTCTTGGGCCATCTGGATTCAATGATGTATTATTAAGTTCAAGAAGCACATGCTTTTCCTTAGCGGCCTTTACAAGCTTTTCATAATCGACAGGATACCTTGAATCATCAGGGTGTCCTATAATATTAACATATGGATTATCCATTGCTTTAATTAATGCATTCGTATTCTGCTCTATACTTCCGGGCTTGATACATGGAATATGAAGGCTTGCTATTACAACATCACAGCCCTTAAGTCCATATTCTTTAAGATCAATATTTCCATCATAGTCCATAATATTAGCTTCACAACCCATATATATCCTGACACCACATTTTTCTCTTGGAATTATCTTCATATTAGAAAAATATAATATACCTGCGCTTCCCGGCATCTTGGGTGCATGGTCAGTTATCGCAAGGTGCGTAACTCCTATACCTGCTGCGTAAGCTGCCATCTCATCAATTGTGTTATATGCATGACCGCTTACAAGTGTATGAGTATGTGTGTCTATTGTGTATTTCATAATTAAAGCTCCTGATTACCTGTTCTTTCTTTCACATAATTCTCCAGAACATTAACAGTTTTCTCTATTCCCAGAGGACTGCTGTTGATACACATGTCATAATATGTTGCATCTCCCCATTTACCTTCTGAGTATCTGTTATGATACTGTTTTCTTGTTCTGTCGTGTCTACGCATTTTAGTATATGCCTCTGATTCGGATAAGTCAAAATGCTCCATAACTCTCTGTATCTTATGCTCCTTATCACCTGTTACAAATACGGATATAAGGCAGTCATAATCCTTAAGTACATTCTCTGAACATCTACCGACTACTACAAATGATTCTCCTCTCTCAGCTTTCTTACGGATATAATCAAACTGAAACTGGGCAATAATCTCTTCATAAGAATTGGTGTGATTACCTACACGCCTCGACAGGAGACGGTTTCCCGGCTTTTCATCATATTTGTGAAAATCTGACACATCAGCATTCATCTGTTCTGCAATCTCGTCCAACATGCATCTGTCATAAAATGCAAGTTCTAATCTGTCAGCCAGCTTCCTTGCTATCTCATGTCCTCCACTTCCATATTCACGACTTATAGAAATAATCAACTGTTCTCCCATAAAACCCCCATTTCTGTACACATTTTGTGCACGAAGAATTAACAATACCTTACAAATATGCACACCATAGATATAAGCACAACTATTATAGTTGCCGGAACAGCTGTGCGACAATACTTACCCCAACCAATCATATAACCATTCTTAGCTGCAACTGATGTTCCGACAACATTAGCAGATGCACCTATAGGTGTTGCACTTCCACCTACATCAGTTCCCATAGAAAGTGCCCACGCAAGAACAGAAAGGTCAACCCCTTGTGTCGCAGCCAGACTCTTAATCACTGGTACCATAGTTGCTGCAAAAGGAATATTATCAATAAGTGCACTTGCACATGCTGAAATAATAATAATAATTGCAACCATAAGCTTAAGATTACCCTTGCTCACACGACCTATAAATGCAGCAATAATCTCTAATATGCCCGTCTGTTCAAGTCCACCTACAACAATAAACAGTCCTAAAAAGAACAAAATTGTTTTATAATCAATAGACTTCAACATATGTAAAGCCTTCCTGCCTGATACAATAAGTGAAAATATTGCTATAACAAGTCCTATAAATGCAACCGTAAGTCCTGTCAGCGCATGCGTTACAAGCATTACAACTGCACACATGAATATAACACAGCTTAATGCAAAATCTCTTCTGTTAGTAATAGTCTCTGCCGGACTTGGCATAGATTCAGCCAGTTTATCAATATCCGGTGATGATTCCAGTTCTTTTCTATATGCTATAAGAAAATATACCACAATAAATACCAGACTGATTACTGCAATCAGTCCTGTATGGGTAATAAATGTTGAAAATGAAAAATTAAGTGACGTACCAATAATTATATTAGGCGGATCCCCGCACATTGTTGCCGAGCCGCCCAGATTAGCACAGAATATCTCTGATAAAATCATTGGCACCGGGTTAAACTTTAGCAGCTTGGCAAGCTCAATAGATACAGCTGCAAGAAACAATATAACCGTTATACTGTCTATAAACATAGCCAGTCCAAAAGACATTATCATAAATGTAATAAACAATGCTCTTGTACGATAGTGTACAGCCTTAGCCAGAAGCATACACAGCCATCTGAAAAATCCGGCGGCAGCCATAACCTCAACCATAATCATCATACCCGCAATAAATATAATGGTCGACCAGTTAATCCCTGTTACTGCCTCTTCAGCAGCTCCGGACTGATACCAGAAACCTGATGTAAAAATGCTTCTTAAATTAAGAGTACTAATAACCGCCTCTGGCGACTTCATGATAATTCCAAATACCCCAATCAGCGTCAATGCCCCACATCCAAGCGTCACATAATGCCTCTCTATCTTATCAAGAACTATCAATACAAACATAGAAATGAAAATAATTAATGCCAATACCTGCTCTGCTAACATATTAAATAACCCCCATCACATGTTAAATTAATAACAAACCCTTGTTACATTATACGCATATTAACTAACAATAGCAACTTTTTATTGAAGGTTTTTCTTCTTACTTTCTTACTTTTAAAACCATTGTTGTTATAAATGCCTGTATAGGAACTGTCAGTATCACACCAATTGTTCCACATAATCCGCACACAATTTCTATTATTATAGAATTATACCCCATAAACTGCAGATACGGCATTTCATATGAATATATTGTAAGAAGAGTTCCTGTTGCTGAACCTGTATACGCAAGAATGAGTGTGTTGGACATTGTTCCCATCATATCATGCCCCACATGCATTCCTGACATAAATAATTCTTTTGCCTTCAGATGCGGCGCTTTTTCGTGGATTTCTGTTATTGCCGCTACAATTGATACACTTACATCCATAACAGCTCCAAGAGATGATATTAATATCCCTGCATATAATATGTCTGAAACATGTAACTTAGAATTATTGGCAATATATATCATTGATTCAACATCTGTCATATTAAAGCCATTCAAATGTGACATACTTCCTGCAATCATTGCAAGCCCGCCAGATATTATAATCCCAGTTGATGTTCCTATTATAGCGCATATAGTTTTTGATGAAAAACCATTAAGTATGTATATTGAAGCCGCCAGAATAACAATTGATGTTATAAGTGCTGCCAATACCCCATTAAGACCAGCATAAAGAAGTGGAACATACATGCAGATTACACATATAAATGTAAATACAAGTGCATATAAAGAAGCTGCTCCTTTCTTACCACCAACAAGCACAAGGCTTAATGAAAACAACCCAAGCAATACATATACCATCATTGTTCTGTCATAATTGTATACAGAGCCTGTAAGTGTTCCATCTATATCTTTTATAACTGCGATTACCTTAGTTCCTTTTGTACAGAACGCACCTCGCTGATATGAATTGGAATTATCCAATTCGCAATCAAGTCCCCTATACTGTCCGCTTGTAATTCGTGCCTTTACTTTCTGTGCCCCACTAAATGGCTGTCCCCCTGAATTATCCTCAATTATCTGAACAACCTTTGCTTTAACATATACTACGCCATTATCGGCTTTAATATGAGCTCTCTGTATTTGACAACTTCCGATGATGATTCCCGCAAGAATCACCACCGGAAGCAGTACACGGAGAGTTCTCTTATATAAACTTCTCCTGTTTTCCATTGATATTATGCCTCTTTTTTCTTCTTAACTGATACAATACCTACTGCAATGGCTGACATGCCTACAAGGATATATACCCATATTCTTGCATTGTCGCCTGTCGCTATGATGTTTCCAGATTTATCAGAAGTATCCTGGCTATCATCTGTTATAACATCTGTGTTCTTCTTTGCAGTTGTGAATTCATATACGCCACTTCTCTTAACACCAGTTGCTGCATTAGTTACTACTGCGTACCATTTATAACCTGTATTTGCTTCAAGGTTATTTACCTGAAGAACAGCCTTCCCTGTTGATGAATCAACATTTGCAGTTCCAATCTCTTCATTAGTGTATACATAAGCGTTAAAGCTCTTTTCTAGAATCGTCTGCTCATTGGTGTTAAACTCAACATCAAGAACCATCTCATCAACACCTGTTGCTGATGCTCCCTCAACATTTAATGTATGAACATCTGTATCATAGTAATTGAAATCGTCCATACATGGTGAGTATGAATTCATGTAGATTTTATTGTTATCAAGGTCAAAATAGAGGAATTTAATATATTCGTTACCGCCTTCAAATCCTGACTGATAATCAGTACATATCTGGTATACTGTTCTGTCATTCTTGCCATCTCCATCATCATCAAACATTACTGTCTCATATGAAGAGCCGTGATAATGTCCATTGAGTACTGCGAACACATTTGGATTCTTGGCAACTACATTCTTCTGTACAAGCTGTCCATAGTAATCAAGGTATGTACCTGAGCTCTGCTTTACATTAGTATATGTATGGAAGCAGAGTATTGCTTTTCTGTCACTGTACTGCTGAAGCACCTGATTCATCCAGTCGATTTCTTCCTGATATATATTCCAGCTCATATATACTATAATAAAGTCCTGACCACCTTCGCTGATTAAATCATAATGACCCTTATTATTCTTATATGACTCACCATATGTATTCTGTGATTTGAAACGGTTTTCTCCAAAATATTTGTAATAATTCTCATAATCCGCAAGACCTGCCGCCACATCATGGTTGCCACCAAGAACGCCATATGACATACCTGCCTTATCTAGTATTCCCATTGCCTCATCAGCATTTTCCCACTCGTAAGTCATATCTACATCATCAACGATATCTCCTGTGTGGATTACATATTTAATCTTACGTTCTTCTGCATTATTAACAATCCAGTTGTTGATGTTAAGGAAATGATTCTGCCACTCCTCTGCATAATACTGGGTATCTGTCTCCCATGCGAAGCAGAAATCATAATCTTTAGGAACTGTAGTACCATCCCAGTCTGCGTTGTTATCAAGCTTTCCATCTGTAACAGTATCTAACTCAGGAAGTGCTGAATCTGCTGTACACTGGACAATAATTGTTGCTGTGCTGTTCTTTACATGATTAGCTACTGTAAATGCTGCATCCTTAATTGTTCCGTTGCTGTCTGCTTTTGCAATCTCATCCCATTCACCATTTGCAGTATTTAATACATACATTGTCTCTGCATGTGTTCCATCATTGTTGGAAGCCTTTCCGTCCCAGTCTGCCACAATCATTTCATCGTCCTTAGCGTCAGCTACATTGACTGTATACTGGATATATGGAAGTATTCCTTCTGATGTGTTAGTTTTAATGCTGTCTGTATCAATCTTTTCTGCCTTGTAAAATGTTGCTTTTGTATCTGATTTAACATTAGATACATTAAGATAAAGCGACGCACTGTTGTCTGTTATATCTGTTGTTCCACCTGCTGTAATTGTTATCTGTGTTCCATCAACTGTAAATACCGCAGTCTTCGTTGTCTCATTTCCTGCTGCATCCTTTGCAAATGCTGAGATAATATGCTGTCCATCTCCTAATGAATACGCTGTTGTCTCATACACATTATTAATCTGTTCACCATCTAAAGTTACAACAAATGTATCTAAAGTATGGTCTTCTATAACCTTTGGACCAAATGTAAGATTTCCACTTAATACGCTTCCATCTTCTACACCAAGATCGATTTCTGGAGCTTTGTTATCCACAATAAATGTAACTTCTTTAGTGCTTTCACCATTAGTTACCTTTAATGTATGCTCTCCATCCGAAAACTTAGTAGTATCTATCTGTGTACCAACTGCTGTAACCTCTGTGGCTGGTATTGAAAAACTTGCATCCATATATGGGCACATTCCTGTTGAATCACCAATATAGTGATCTGTTTCATAAGCTGTACTGAGGTTAGTCTTTGCACTTGTAGCTGAATCATCTGGTCCAATCTTTGTTGGATAATATACATTTCCATTAATAAGCTTTAATGCAAGCTTTGTAACTGTGAAATCTTCTCTATTAGCATCAGGAAGAAGATATTCATCAACGGTGGCTCCATATGTACCTGCCCAGAATCTGAGTGTAATATCATATGACGCATTTTCTTCGTTATATGTGAAGTAGCTGTTATCAATATGAATAGCCTGTCCATCTAATATCTGGTACTGCCATTTTCCAATTGACGCAATTGTTTTGTTATCTGTAGTTGTAACTGCATTTTTAAAATAACTGTCTCTGCCATCAGCATGGAATGTATAATAAGCCCCATCCTCAAGCATAGGGACTGTCTGACACTCTGTTCCGTCTACATATATCTGTGATGAATGATTATCTCCACCATCATTGGCAGTTACAGATATTGTTCCGCTTACCTCCTGCTTGTCACTGATATTAGTTCTTATACCATCAACTTCATTAAGCTTGCTGATATTAACTCTGTACATATCACTTAATGTACTGCGGTATCTGTTATCGGCACTTACATAGAACTCAACGTAATCATGTGAGAACAGCTCATCTGCCGGAATCAGTGCCTCATAAAGGTTAGGTACTCGTCTTTTTATCTCTGTTGAGCTGTACCAGCTTCCTGTTCCATCAAACCTGTAATATGTTGTAATTCCTGTTCTTGGAAGGCTGCCATTCTCCGCAAAGTAGAAATTAACTCTTAACTCATCCCCCTGCATAATGGATTCTGGAACAACATCATTAAGTCTTAAAGTTAAAGCTGAGCCATCATCCTTTAAATATGTATACTGGTCGGCAGAAACAACTCCCATAGAAGTTGCTGCATTACCTGTTTTAAGAAGCATTTCCGGACCTTCCGGATTAACCATAAGCTCTGCTGACTTATTGTCCTTACAATCTGAACTTCCAATATAAGAATAATAAGAAACCATCTTTCTTGTTCCATCAGAATCAAGCTTATAAAGTTCAACTACACGGTTAGTATTATTCATTCCATTCTGGTCTGTGCATAAATATACAGGAATATCATCACTTATGTTATAAGCTGCACGGAATTCTTTCTCTGTAGGAAAACTTGTATAATTCTTAAGGTAATTAATTCTGTAATACCACAGAACCGCTGTCTTTCCTGCTGGAACAACACATCCTTCTGATGAACCTATATTTAACTCTGCATTTTCATCATAATGACTTAACTGTAATATCTTTCTGCTTCCCTCTTTAACAGCATATCCAAACTGATATTCATTATTGAGATCAACATCATGGTCAGTTGTATTAACAACCTCAACACATTCCATCAGATCATCACTAATTCCATAAACACTGCTTCTGTTAATATCATTAGGTCTTACTTCTGTAATAAATACGCCATCTGCAATCTGATTATCAGGTACCTTGGCATTAACAAGACCATTAAGCTGTCCTGAATATACATATCCAGGTGAAGGCTCACACATTTCACGGTATACCTGCATCTCATTACCAATATCAGGAATTGCCAGTTCAACTGAATATCCATCCATTGTGTCAGCCTTATCAGTTGCCTTGAATGTAGAGATAATTCCGTCATCTGACTTTGTCTTTAATGAAAATGTTGATGTAACTGCCCAGTTCACTCCACTTGTAACTTTAAGTACAACTGCATCATCAGGAATACGCATCTGTCTTCTGAACTCTTCCTCAGTTGGAATTGCAGTTGTAACATCACTTCTGTAATTCCACAGTACAACCTTTTCCTCTGGCTGGATTATAACTTCATCATTACCGTCCATAGTTGTAACCTTCTGGACTGTATCGTTATACACAAATTCATATATATCGTTGAAATTAACAGCTTTGTCATATGTGCTTGTTATCTCAACGAATTCCATCAGATCAGTTGTGCTCTTATAAAGTTTAATACTTTCGTACCCACTCTTTTCTCTTGTATTGTTCTTCTCACTTCTGTCTACATCATTCTGATAGATTTCTGTAATCCATAAACCTTCTTTATTAAAGGTCTCACTTGCAGCAACACTATTCCCACCCGTCTGACTCGCTATAAGTGGTGAAATGTTTGCAATAATACTGCCTGCCATCATAACAGCAACCACAGTACCTGCTATTATCTTATTTTTTCTTTTTCTCATGACGTTCTCCTTATTAGTTTGGCTTTTAAGAAACGTCATAATTATAGAAATGCTATGTAAAATCTAGGTTTATGTTAAAGAAAATTGTAGGTAAAATTTTCATTTGTTCTGTCCTTTTCCTACTAAGGATTTGAGGCAAAAAAAGCACCAGAAGAATACGTTTCATTCGCTTCTTATGGTGCTTCTGTTTTAAATATTATATTGTATCAACAAGTCAACTATTCCAATTACTTAATAAGACTTTCCTTAATCTTAACAACTGCCTTATGGATATTAACAGGCTCATCCATTGTACAATTAGGGCGGTGGATATCATTAGTAAAGTATACTGTAAATTCACCAGGATGTAATGTAACGAACTGCTCATTCTCTACTGTCTCATAAAAGATATTGTCTTTACCAGCTGGCTCTTCACCTGTAACTCCTGGAAGAAGTGGTGCATATCCCTGAACTTCTTTTCCTGTGAAAAGATACTGGATATCAATATAATTTCTGTGACTTTCTGCACGCTTATTCTCAACTGGAGCTGTTGTCTGATCCTGAATAAGAACAAAAATGTTATCTCCATCAAGTTCATATCTTCCTACTGGAAGCTCAGCTGTCTCTGGCTTTGCAAGAAATTCAAGTGCAGTATTAATAGCTGCTGGGTACTGGTAGTTACCTTTTTTTGCATTAAGTGATGCGTAAATCATTATTATTTTACCTCGAATCTGTTAAAATTTTATATACTAAATATATCATTATCGATAAAAAGTTTCAATATTTTTCTTAATATTCAGCCTTTAATGTTCAGCTTTTAATTAAGCCTTTTAATTCATATCTGATTCCACATATGCCTTGTTCAAAATACATTACACCATCTTCTCAACAGCCTTTACCCATGCGTGGTCAGGGTCATCACAAGGTGTAAGCTGTCTTGTATCAACACCTGCCATTACCCAGAGATAATATACCTGATATCCCGGTGCTGCTGCTACCGGATGATAGCCATTCTTAATCGCTACGCTGTCACCATTCTTTATTATGTAACTCTCTCTTAATGACATATCGTCACTATACATTACCTGAATACCAAAGCCCTGACCTGGATTCACCTTGAAATGATAGATTTCCTCCATATTTACCTCAAATGGAAGATTATCTGTATCATGCTTATGTGATGGATAACTTGACCACTGTCCCGGCATGCTGTAAGTCTCGCCAAGCACGATTCTGTCAACCTTTCCCTCATATTTTGAAGTGATAATATCATTAACATCTCTCTGCCAGTTAAGCTTGCCTCTGTGTTCAGTTGTAACATCACCTGCATCTATTACAAAAGCTTCATACTTCTTTCTTGCTTTAACCTTGCACACACCGATTTCAAGCATCATGCTTCCGGTTGCTGTAACTTCATACTTAGAATCTCTTGGAACATAAACAGTTGTTGGCTTGCCGTCAAACACGCTTCTTCTTGAGCCAAGCTTGTCAAATGTGACATCATCAACCTTAACACTGCATGTTCCCTGTAAAATAACAAGTCCTATTTCATATTCTCCTGATTCATAAACCGCATTTTCACCCGGCTCAAGTCTTATCAAATCAAAACCTATTAATTCCAAGCCAGCTTCTTTATCTACAACTTCCTGATAACCCTTGTTATCATTGCCTTCATAAAATCTTCTCATGTTCGTATCTCCTTATAAATAGATTTAATATTATTCTATTATCTCATTGGTGTTGTATCAACAGTTATTTTCAATTTCTATGCACTTCTGGCCAGTCCTCAAATCTTCCGTTCACAACTGCATGCATAATTCTGTCTTTAGTTCCCGGATTATCTCTATTAATCTGCTCCATAAGCTGCTTGGCATATTCCCTCTTAGTTGAACCATCAACCGGACAGGTGTTCTTAACAACCTTGATTCCCTGATTAATCACAAAATTAGCCACACCCTTTTCCGGCACATACATCATTGGCCGTATAACCGTAACCCCTGCCTCTGGCAGATATGTAACTGGTGGAAATGCGTAAAACCGCCCTTCATATATAAGAGACATTAATGCTGTTTCTATAAAATCGTCCTTATTATGTGCATATGCAATCTTATTGATTCCAAGCTCTCCAAGCCTCTTATACATTGCGCCTTTTCTAAGCTTCGCACACAGTGAACATGGTCTTTCGTCTTTATTATCCTCAAAGACAATCTTCGCAATCTCTGTATCAACCTGTTCATATGGCACATTTATACTCTCACAGAACTTCCTCACTCCTGTAAAATCCATTCCCTCAAATCCAACATTACAGGTAATTGCATACAGTTCAAAATTCTTCGGATAAAATCTGTTAAGTATCTTCATTGCATGCAGCAACGCAAGCGAATCCTTGCCACCTGATACTCCAACGGCAATCTTATCACCTTCCTCTATCATGTTGTAATCTTCTATTGCCTGTCTTATAAGGCTTAATAATTTCTGTTGTTGCATAAAATATGTCCTCTGTTGTAAAAAAATATCCACCATCTCATCTTCAGTATCAACTAAAATCCATTCTCCCGGCACAGCCGGTCGGAGATTCCCATCATTCGCTTTCGCTCGGCTTTGGAATAGTTATATTTTCCGCCGTCCCGAAAAGAAACGGAATTAAAGCAAACTACAAAAGAGCCGGTACACTGCACATCAAATCAACGGGAGAAAATCTCTCGCTTTATCTTTGATGAAACTATGTACCGGCTCTGAAATTCAGAAAGATTCAATGTCTGCTTTTTTCCGTTCCGAAGGCAGACACTGCACTGGAACGGCGCAGTCGCAATCTCTTTCGTCGGCTGCCGTTTCCGACAGTCGCCCTTGAGTTAAATATTTGATTTTACTTTACGCTGCGCTTTTTCTTTCTGACGTAAACGGTTGTTACGGTTACTGCACCGCCGCTGGCAAGCAACAGGACGATCCACAAAGCAAGGTTGCTTGTATCGCCAGTCTGCGGACTCTTATCGGATGTTCCCGGTTTGGTACTGGCAGGTTTTTTCTCAAGAGCAGCAATCGCATCTTCGATAGCCGTTGCCATTGCATCAACTTGGCTCTGTTCAGTGATATTCTTGTCACGGACAACAGCATTGACGGCAGCTTCTACCGCAGTGAAGTCTTTGTACTCATCCTTGTTCAGGGCGTTTACCTTGGCGATGGCTGTATCGACTTTGGTATAGTCGGCAGGCAAATAAGTCATTGCGATAGTATGCGTATGAGTTGCTGTATCAGCCGTAATCGTAATATTTGAACTGAAAACCTCGCAATTATCTGCGCTGACTTCGGCTTGATAAGTACCTGCCTCTAAATTGGCGGGGTTTGTTACTACCTGACCATCCACTTTGATGATTACATTTGTCAGTTCAGCAGGTGTTACAACAAAAGAAACTGCATATTTCGGTGCTGGCAAAATAGGTATGCCATTTGAGTTAAATCGATAATTGCCGCCAGCAGCAGTGATTTCATTAAAGAAATCTTCCGTTTTCATAGAATCAAGGGTCTTTTCTGTTCCAGCATTCTGGTACTTAAAGCAAGCCGAGACATTTTCAGTTTCCACAAAATAATTGTTTTCAAAAACAGGTGTATCAGAAGAAACACCGCCTGCAATACCACCCAAACGCTTATAAGGTGTAGTTGCAGTATATTGAGATAAATCCATTTCACCGGCGAAATAACAATGTCTGATTTCTGTATCTGCACCAACTATCCCTGCAATGCAGCCGAAATCTGTAGTACCATTGCCAAGAGGAACCATTTTCCCTGTGGAATAGCAATTGATAATTTTTGAGGCTTGAAACAACTGCCCAACAATTCCGCCGGTACAAGGTGTCCAAGAGGTCATATCGCCTGTATTAGCACAATACTGTACGGTACTGTTTTGAGCAAAACCTACAATACCGCCCATCTGAAAAGAGCTGACATCCTTCGTTATTGAAAAATTCCCCTTGTTTTGGCAGTATTCAATTGTGCTATTTATCGCATATCCGCACAAGGCCACAGTACCGTTAATATATTTGTCTGCATCAGTGAACGACACATCTGAAACGCAGTCAGAAATTTTGCTGTCTGCTGCAACGCCCACTACCGTTCCAAAATAGACATAACCTGAATTAGACACATCCAGTTTGCCTTGAATTGTCAAACCGGAAATTTCAGCGCCGTAAACCTCACTGAAAAATC